>Ga0207952_1000562_pt1 | contig 27013 bp, 17 predicted proteins | sample SubbioR12Aug_8Ca_FD_184831 | JGI IMG/M metagenome (GOLD analysis project Ga0207952, IMG submission 184831) | Serpentinite rock and fluid subsurface biosphere microbial communities from McLaughlin Reserve, California, USA - CR12Aug_8Ca (SPAdes) | ecosystem: Environmental > Terrestrial > Deep...
TGGCGCTCAGCGCGATGGCCGGAATGCCCGGCATGGACCATGGGCCGGTACCTGCCGAAACGGCGAAGGCCGCGTCTCCCGCGCGCGATCCGATGGCCGGGATGAATCACGGCCCCACCAAGAAGCCCTGAGGCCGCGATGCTGAAACACATCATCGCGTGGTCGGTCCGCGACAAGCTGATCGTGCTGCTGCTGACCGCCGGTGCCATTGCCGGCGGCGTATGGGCCATGAAGCGCACGCCCCTCGAGGCGCTTCCCGACTTGAGTGACGTGCAGGTCATTGTGCAGGCCGACTACGGAGAGCAGGCACCGCGCATCGTGGAGGATCAGGTCACCTATCCCATCGCGGCAGGGATGCTCAAGGTGCCCGGAGCCAAAGCCGTGCGTGGCTACTCGTTCTTCGGCGTGTCGTTCGTTTACGTGATTTTCGAAGACGGCACCGATCTCTATTGGGCGCGAAGCCGCGTGCTCGAATACCTCAATGGGATTGCGGGGCAGCTGCCCAAGGCGGTCATTCCGACGCTCGGTCCTGACGCAACGGGGCTGGGATGGGTTTACCAGTACGCTCTCGAGGACACCACGGGACGTCTGTCGCTCGCCGAACTCCGCGGTGTGCAGGACTGGTACCTGCATCACTACCTGAGCTCGGTGGCGGGTGTGGCCGAGGTGGCCTCGATCGGTGGGTTCGAGAAGCAATATCAAGTGGATCTCGACCCGGCCAAGCTGCTCGCCTATCGCATCCCCGTGACGCGCGTGATGTCGGCGATCCAGGCCGCGAACGCGGATGTGGGGGGCATGGTGATGGAGCTTTCGGAGCGCGAGTACATGGTGCGCGGCCTTGGCTACATCAAGTCGCTGGCGGACATCGAAAACATTGTCGTGAGCGCCAATGCGTCCGGTACGCCGGTGCGCGTGGCCGAACTCGGACGGGTCTCCGTGGGGCCGGCGGTGCGCCGTGGTATCGCGGAGTACGATGGCCGGGGCGACGCCGTGGGCGGCATCGTCGTGATGCGATTCGGTGAAAACGCGCTGACCACGATCAAAAATGTCAAGGCGCGCATCGCCGAGATCGAGCAGGGACTGCCGCGCGGGGTGGTGCTGCATCCGGTCTATGACCGCAGTACGCTCATCGAGGAGTCGATCGCGACCCTGCGTGACAAGCTCATCGAGGAGAGCATCATCGTCGCGCTGGTCTGTGTGGTGTTTTTGTTGCACGCGAGCTCGGCGCTGGTCGCGATCCTCACGCTACCTGTCGGCATCCTCATCGCATTCCTGGCGATGCGTTTTGTTCCCGTAGGCGCCGACATCATGTCGCTCGGCGGCATCGCGATTGCCATCGGCGCAATGATCGACGCGGCGATTGTCATGATCGAGAACATGCACAAGCACCTGGAGCGAGCGATAACGGCAAAGGAACCTCCCGGGCGCGCGCCATCGGCGCAGATGGACACGTCGGTGTTGACGCCCGCGGAACGCTGGCGCGTGGTTGTGGAGTCCGCCCAGGAAGTCGGGCCGGCGCTGTTCTTCTCACTGCTGATCATCACGGTGGCCTTTCTCCCCGTGTTTACGCTCGAAGGGCAGGAGGGACGGCTCTTCAAACCGCTGGCGTTCACCAAGACGTTTTCGATGGCGGCAGCCAGTCTGCTTTCGATCACGCTCGTCCCGGTGGCCATGGGGCTCTTCATTCGCGGCCGCATCTACCGCGAGCGGGCCAACCCCATCAATCGTGCGCTGATCGCCGTGTACCGGCCTGTGATCGCATTTGTGATGCGTCACCGGTGGGGGACGATTGGTGCCGCATCGATGGTTGTCGTGCTGACGTGGATTCCGTGGTCGCGAATTGGCAGCGAGTTCATGCCGCCGGTGGAAGAGGGGACGATTCTATATATGCCGACGACGCTCCCTGGAATAAGCGTTGCGCGTGCCCGCCAACTGCTGCAGACCCAGGATCGTATCCTGAAGTCGTTCCCGGAAGTGGCGCACGTCTGGGGCAAGGCCGGCCGCGCGCAGACGGCCACTGACCCTGCCGGGCTCGACATGTTTGAGACGACGATCACACTTAAGCCCGAGCGTGAGTGGCGCCCAGGCATGACCTACGACCGTCTGGTGGCACAGATGGACTCGGCGCTCCGGATGCCGGGAGTCACCAATGCGTGGACGATGCCGATCAAGGCGCGCATTGACATGCTCGCGACAGGAATCCGCACTCCGGTGGGCATCAAGGTGTTCGGCCCCGACCTGGCAACGCTCGAACGGATCGGCAAGGAGATTGAGCGGGCGGTGGGGCAGGTGCCGGGCACGCGCAGCGCATTCGCCGAGCGAGCCGTATCGGGCTACTACATCGATATCGACATCAATCGGGCTGCCGCGGCACGGTACGGCCTCAATGTGGGAGACGTGCAGGCTGTCATTGCGACGGCCATTGGTGGAATGGTGATCACGCAGACCGTCGAAGGGCGGGAGCGGTACGGAGTACGTGTCCGATACCCGATGGAACTGCGCGACACGCCGGAGAAACTGGCGTCGGTGCTCGTGCCCGTGGCGTTCGCGACGGCCGGCGCCGCCGGCGCTTCCGCGATGGCGATGGGGGAGACCAGGTCAGCAGGCGCTGGTGTGGCGCAGATTCCGCTGGGACAACTCGCGGCCATCAAGGCGGTCGCGGGTCCTATGGTCGTGCGGACTGAGGGTGCCCAGCCCACCGCATGGGTGTATGTGGATGTGACCGGCCGCGACATCGGGCGATACGTCGCGGAGGCGCAATCCGCCGTCGCCCGGCAGGTGGTGCTTCCGGAGGGATATAGCCTGGTCTGGAGCGGGCAGTACGAGTACATGCTCCGCGCCAAGGCGACCATGCGCGTGGTCATCCCGGCCACGCTCGCGATCATCTTCCTTCTGCTGTATTTCAACTTCCGCCGCGTGGGTGAGACGCTGATCGTCATGCTCTCGCTGCCGTTCGCAGTGGTCGGCGGCCTGTGGTTTGTGTGGGCGCTCGGATACAACTGGTCCGTCGCCGTTGCAGTCGGGTTCATTGCGCTTGCTGGTGTGGCGGCAGAAACGGGAGTGGTGATGCTCATCTACCTCGATCACGCCTGGCAGGCGCGCGCGCGCGACGGCCGCCGCGCGACGCTGGCGGATCTCTACGACGCCGTGATGGAGGGGGCCGTGGATCGCGTGCGCCCAAAGATGATGACGGTCATTGCCATCATGGCCGGACTGCTCCCGATCATGTGGTCCACGGGCGCAGGCGCAAGCGTGATGAAGCGGATTGCTGCGCCAATGATCGGCGGCATGGTGAGCAGTACCGTGCTCACGCTGCTGGTGATTCCGGCGGTGTACGCGCTCTGGAAACAGCGGTCGGCGGTGGAGCGCGCCGGCATGTAACTCGCAACACGGGATTTATACCCGAGGAAGCGCTGCCTGCTAACTACGGAACCGGCAGCCGCGCCTTGACACCTCGCCAGTCATAGAAGTGAAACGTACGGTCGGTGGACATCATTACCAACAGCCCCTCGGGAAAGCGCGGACCGAGCGGGCGCGACGTCACCTCGAGACCGTCGGTCTCGAGCGCCGACACCGGGATGGTGGCGATCGCCGTGTGCGTATGCGGAGCGCCACCATCCCCCTCGCGCCGAAACACCTGGAGCCGACGGCCCTGCTGATCTGACGCGAGTAGATAGCCTGTTGAATCACTGGTGGGATAGATCGCCATCCCCTCGTGATCCTGCGCGAATCCGGTTGTCGCAAAGAGTGCCAGTGGTTTCGCTGCGTCGGGGTGATCAGGATCAGCGTGGTACTTCCTGATTCCCACGGTCTCGTCAGCGTAGTAGACGTAGCCGAGCTGCTGATCGACCAGGACCGCCTCAATCTCTTTCGTGCCGCTGTAAGCGCCGAAATCGCGCACCCGCTCGCCGCGCAGCGTGCCGTTGCCGGCGTCCACGAGTCGCACCTGCGTCAGATAGCCTTCCGCCGGTCCACTTTTGCCGCCGGCGATGGCAAAGACCGCACCGTCGCGAGCGCGCTTGTAGAGCGCAATACCCATCGGTGCCCGTGTGGCATCGCCGTCGAACACGGGTATGCCTCCGGCATCGATCGGTGTCATCTCGGGAAGGCGGAACACGCGCAGCGACATCGTCCCGCGTTCGGCCGCGACGGCGATGTCCACGAGCCGGCCACCCAGCGGCACGCCGGAGATCACGTCCACGTTGTTGGGGCGGCGCATCGGGTGCCGCGAACGCTGCGCATCGATTCGGCCCTCGAGGTTGAACACGAACACGCCGCCCGTGGAATCGCCTTTGTCTGTGCCGAGTATCAGCGAGCGCGCCAGGTCCAGTGTGTCGAGCCAGATGGCTGGATCGTCGGAATCGTTGGGCACCGGCTCGGTAATGACCACCGGGACGAGCGCATCGGCAGCGACGGTAGGCCGCGGACGCTCGCATGCGCCAGCGGAGATGAGCGCCAGTATCGTCGCTGTGATCGAGGTGCAGCGTGCAATCATGACCTTCTCCGAAAGTGTGGCGAGTCCGAACGGCCGTAATCTCGCTGTCCGACGGCGTGCCGGCGCTCGGATCGACGTCCGTGACATGTTTGTGACCCACAAATCACTAAAGCGACGCCAAACTCTCGGAATGTTCCGTCGCGTGCCGTCTGTCATCTTCCACTGATTCGGAGCCACTTGTGATACGTGTCGCATCATCCCGCCGCGCCTTCGCTGCCCTCCTTCTGTTGTTGGGCGCTGCCTGGCTGCCGGCTGCCGCTCAAACGCAAACCGGCGCGGTCCGTGGCACCGTCACGGATGCCAACGGGCGAGCCTTAGGCGGCGCGCTCGTGCAGGTCGACGATGCGCGCAGCGGGGCGGCCACTGATCGGGACGGCACATTCCGCATCGCGTCCGTGTCCGCCGGAAGTCACCGCCTCACGATTCGGTACATTGGCTACGAACCGGCCACCGTGTCGGTCACGGTCACTGCAGGCGAAGTGGCGACGGCGAATGTCCAGCTTACGAACGCGGTGGCCAAGCTCGGTGCCGTCCTTGTCGAAGGTCAGGTCGCCGGACAGGCCGCGGCACTCAATCAACAGCGCACGTCGGGAAGCATAAGCTCGGTCATCGACAACGAACTGGTTGGCCGACTCCCTGATCCAAACCTGGCAGAGGCGTTGGCGCGCGTGCCAGGCGTGGCCGTCGTGCGCGATCAGGGCGAAGGACGGTTTGTGCAGATTCGCGGCACGAACGCCGACCTGAACTCCATCTCGCTTAACGGCATGCGGGTCAGCACGCCCGAGCAGAACAATCGGCAGCTTCCGATGGACGTGATTCCCGCTGACCAGGGCGGCGCCATTCAGATTTCCAAGGCGCTGACGCCCGAGATGGATGCGGATGCGATCGGGGGAAACGTGAACATCGTGACGCGTTCGGCGCGGCCCGGCCAGACGCTTCTCAATCTGACGACCGCCGGTGGCGCAAACAGCCTGGGCGGGGGAGCGCTAGTCAACCTCGGATTCAACGCGGGCAAACGGTTCGGCGACGGTGAAAAGTTCGGCGCGATGTTCGGTGGTACGTATTACAAGAATGAGCGCGCATCGCAGAACATCGAGGGCGACTGGTGTTCGCAGACCCGCAACTGCGGCGTGGCACCGTCCCTTACGTCGCTCAACGCGCCCAACCTGTTCGAGTATCGCGACTATCCGCAGGTCAACCGCCAGCGAAACGGTGTCAATGCGACGCTCGATTACGCCCCCAACGAACGGAGCAAGATCACGTTTCGCGGCACGTGGAATCAGTTCAGCGACGACGAGCAGCGGTTCCGCACGCGCTTCCGGTTCCGCGGCGGCGGCGGCTCGCGCTGGACGATGGTGACGCCGGATTCCGGTGTCACCACGGGTTCCCAGATGGACCGCGACATCCGGCTTCGCGAAGTGATCCAGAATATCTACACCGCGCAAGTCGCTGGCGAGCACACGGCGACCAGCGGCCGGGCTATCAACTGGATGCTTGGAACGTCGCGGGCGTCCGAGGATCGCCCCGATGTGCTCACGATGAGTTTTCGGCAGTCGGGCATGACGCTCGGCTACAACTTCGCCGACGCAGAGCGCCCGCGCGCCAGCGTGTCTGTCGGGTCGTTCGACGATCCGGCGCGGTTTTCGTTCAACAGTCTGACGCGCGAAGTGCGCGCTACCAACGACGACGATGTCACGGGGAAGGTCGACGTCTCGTGGCCTGTCACGCTCGGCCGCTGGACCGGAGACATCCGGGCAGGCCTGGCCGCGAGGATGAAGCAACGGTCAAACGTGCTCAACACAACGGTGTTCACGAACGCGCTCGGTACGAATGGCTCCGGCGCCACGGGCGCGACCCTGTTCGGCACACTTGTGAGCGAGACGAGCGGGAGGTCTCTTTTCGACGGAGACTATAACCTCGGCCGCCACCTGGACCCGGCGCGAACCCAGGCGTTCATCAATGCCAATCCCGGCGCGTTCACCAAGGACGCGTTCAACTCGGCTGTGACGTCGGCCGGCGGTACCTACGAAGTCGGCGAGGATGTCTACGCCGGGTTCCTGATGGCAACGCTCGACGCCGGGTTGCTCCGCATCATCCCGGGCATGCGCATCGAAGCCACGAGCACCGACAACGTTGCCAAGCGGGTGGCCATCTCCGGCACCACCGCCACGGTCACGGACGTCGCCGGGTCAACCAACTACACGAACTTCTTCCCGTCGGTCAACGCCACGTGGCGTTTCGACGAGCTGACCAACCTCAAGGCGGCCGTCACGACGTCGCTGGTGCGCCCGCAGTTCCGTGATATGGTGCCCTACGTGAACATCCAGGTTGGGCAGCAGACGGCGACGATCGGCAATCCGGATCTCAAGGCGACGACGGCGCTGGCCTATGACGTGATGGTCGAGCGATACTTCCGTTCCGTCGGCTTCGTGTCGGCCGGCGTGTTCTACAAGAGCCTCACGAACTTCATCTACCCGACGTCGCGGCCCCGGCTCGCGTCGGAGCAACTGGGCGCCGACGCAACCACCGTGGTGCAGCCGGTCAACGGGCCGACGGCAACGCTTTCGGGTTTCGAGCTGGCCTGGCAACAAAACCTCTCCTTCCTGCCCGGTCTGCTTGCCGGGCTCGGGCTCAATGCCAACTATACCCACACTAGCTCCGATGCCGAAATCCCGGGTCTCGGACGTGCGGGCGTCACGACGCCTCTGCCGGGGCAGACCGGGAATGCCGGCAACCTCGGCATCTTCTATGACCGCGGCCCGCTCTCGTTGCGCGTCGGGGCGAACTACTCTGGCAAGTTCCTCTCGACGATCAATCCGACGACGCCCGAAGGCGATACGCGCACTCGCGAGCGTCTGCAGTGGGACGCCTCGGGCTCGTACCGCATTGCCCGAAGTGTGCAGCTCTTTGCTGAGGCGATCAACTTGAGCAACACGCCGCTGCGGGCATACGTTGGTGACCAGGAAAATCGCGGCGGCGGTGGCGACGACCCGTCGTACGAGTTCTACAAACCGTGGGCAATGTTCGGGCTGAAGCTTCAGCGCTAGGCTTTCGTCCTGAAGGGGCTGCCCCCGGTCGCGCTCGTCGCGGCCGGGGGCAGTGGTCCAATGGGGACGCCACGCGGCGACTAGATTTGGTGCGTGCACTCGCAAACCCGAGCAGTGATGGTCTTGATCGCCCTCGTGGCAGGCGTGGCGACCGTTGTCGTCACCGTTGTGCTCCCGGCGGAGCGCGGGATTGACCCCACGGGAATCGGCGCGGCCCTTGGCCTGAAAGAAATGGGCGAAATCAAAATCGAACTCGCGCGCCAAGCCGAGGCCGATGAAGCGCCGCGTGCCTCGGCGTTCCGCCCGGACGCGGGGATGATGTTCGACTCTGTCGAGGTCGTGCTGCCCCCGGGCGAGGGGCGCGAGGTGAAGCTCGCGATGCGCTCAGGAGCAACCGTGCGTTTTGTTTGGGCGGCGCGCCCAGGCCCGGTGAACGTCGACCAACACGCCGACGCAGCGACGATACGTTATCACGGCTATGCGAAAGGCACGGGCGTGCAGGCGGACAGCGGCACGCTGACGGGGGCGTTCGACGGCATGCACGGCTGGTTCTGGCGCAATCGCGGAACGGACACCGTGATCGTGACGCTGCGGACCAACGGTCACTACGCTGAGCTGAAGCGCTTGCCCTAGGCGTCGGTTCACGGCCGGAGGGAGGTGAGCGACATCCATCGCGGCTGCGTACTATAGGCAAGACGCTGGAGGACGATGACGATGCAGATTGCCGAAACAGTTCGCGTATCGCTTGGCGCGCTTCGTGCCAATGCCCTGCGTTCACTCCTGACGATGCTTGGTATCGTCATCGGCGTCGGCTCGGTCATTGCCATGGTTGCCATTGGCAACGGCGCGCAGCGGAGCATTGAGGAGCGCATGGCGCGGCTTGGCACCACCTTTCTGCAGGTCAACCCGCAGCGCCAAGTCCAGGGTGGAATTGCGACAGCGTCGCTTCGCAAGATCACTCAGGAGGATGCGGCTGCGGTGGCGGCAGAGGCCGTGCATGTCACGGAAGTCAACGCGCAACAGAACACGCAGAAACAGATCACATGGAAAACGCGCAACACGAGCATCAACGTCGTCGGGAGCCAGCCCAACTATCTGGCCGTTCGCAAGTATGAGATCGAGCACGGCGTCATGTTTACCGACCGTGACGAGCGCGCCCGGCGGAAGGTGGCCGTCCTCGCTGCGGGTGTCGGCCCGCTGCTGGGTGTTGATGCCTCCGAGACGCTGCTCGGCGAGAAGATTCGCATTGCGGGGCAACAGTTTCTCGTCATCGGCGTGATGAAGAAGAAAGGGCAGACCGGTACGGGGTCTGCGGATCCCGACGAGCAAATCGTGATTCCGCTCTCGACCGGTCGATTCATCATCTTCGGGCATGACCGCCTCAACGACATCAACGCGCTCGCCACGTCAGAAGCCGATATCGATGCCGCCATGGCGGAGATCACGCTGATCCTGCGGCGCCAGCATCGCCTTCGCCCGGGCCAGGCGGACGACTTCGTGATTCGCAATCAGACGGACTTTCTGGTCGCACTGAACGAAACCACGGCAACATTCAAGCTGCTGTTGGCTGGAATCGCCGCCGTGAGTCTTGTGGTTGGGGGTATCGGGATCATGAACATCATGCTCGTCTCCGTGACCGAGCGGACGCGCGAGATTGGTGTGCGGAAAGCCCTCGGCGCGAGGCGCAGCAGCATTCGGCTCCAGTTTCTTTCAGAAGCGGTGATTCTTTGCCTCTGCGGAGGGGCGCTCGGCATCGTGGCGGGAGTTGTCGGCGCAGCTATGCTGACCCGTTCGATGGGATGGCAAAGCGAGATTGACCTTCAGTCCATTATCATCGCTTTCGGGTTCGCCAGCGCAACTGGACTTGTCTTTGGTGTGTGGCCGGCGCATCGGGCCGCTGGGCTCGACCCGGTTGAGGCGATGCGGTCGGACTGATCGACGCGCTCATCCGCGCTCTGTTCCATGGACGCCTTCGGACGCCGAATCCGGGGGGAGCGACCCAAGTGTCCAATGTGGTGCGAGAGTACGGTGCTCTGCGTGGGACCTCAAGCGTTACGTCACTTGCCAGATAGTCGATAAGGCTCGAACTTCAGGATATGCGCCATAAAACACGTGTGATTGCTGCGCTCGCAGTTCTGATGCCCCACGTGCTCGCCGCGCAGGTGGCAGGTGCGCCTGCGCCCGCAGGCGCCGGTGCAGGGCGAGGCGGACGCGGCGGGCCCCCAGTGCAGGGCGCCGAGGAAGATGTTCCCCTTGTGAAATTGTTCGACCGCGACAACAACAAGATCCTGACGCGCGAAGAACGCGCTGCGGCGCGTGCCCACCTTGCGGCCAACCCGCAGATTCGCCCGTACGGCTGGGCCAATATCGGCCGCGGAGGCGGGAGGGGAGGTGTGACCGCCGTCGGAACAGCGGGGCGCAAGGTCGGGCCCGCCGAGGTGCCGACGTTCCCGGAATCGGTGTCGCTGTACGACTCCGCCACGCTGCGCACGCTGTTCATCGAGTTTCCCGATGCCGACTGGGAGGAGGAACTCGCCGATTTTTGGCACACCGATATCGAGTTGCCCGCCACGCTCATCGTTGACGGTAAGCGATACCGTGACGTCGGCGTCGGCTTTCGCGGAAACAATTCCTTCACCGCAGTGCCAGCGGGACTCAAGCGTCCGCTCTCGCTCACGATCGATCTGGTGCATGACCAGAAACTGCTCGGCCATGCATCGCTGAATCTCCTCAACGCGAATCAGGATCCGACCTTTCTGCGGTCAGTCCTCTTCCTCGACATTGCTCGCCAGTATATCCCAGCCCCCAAAGCCAACTTTGTTCGCGTGGTGATCAACGGCGAAAGCTGGGGCATTTATGTGAACCAGCAGACATTCAGCAAGGAGTTTCTCCGCGAGAGCTTCAAGACGGCCGACGGCACCCGATGGAAGTCGCCGAACAACTCAACCGGCGGCGGATTTTCCTACCTCGGCGACAGCCTGCCCCTCTACCAGAAGTGGTACGAGATGAAGGGAGGCGACAGCGAAGCCGCATGGCGCAGTCTCATGGCCGCGACGAAAGTGCTGAACGAAACGCCGGTCGAGCGCCTGCCCGCCGCGGTAGAGCGGGTGATGGACGTCGACGAAGTGCTGAAGTACCTGGCGCTCGACGTCGCGCTCGTGAACGGTGATGGCTACTGGCGCGACGGAAGCGACTACAACCTCTATCTGAGCAAGGAAGGGAAGTTCCTGGTCACTTTGCATGACGTGAACGAGGGGTTTCGCTCGGGCGGGCGCGGAGGCGCCCCCGGCTCGCAGCCCGAACCTCTGACGACGCTCGACGACCCGAACAAGGCGCTGCGGCACAAGCTGCTCGCCGCCCCGGAGTATCGAACGCGCTACCTGCGGTACATGGCTGACATCGCCGACAAATGGCTGGACTGGAACCGCCTCGGCCCCATCGTCGCGAAGTATGAGGCGCTGATCGGGCCGGAAATGGCCCTCGATACGCGCAAGCCCGCCCCGCTGGAGGCATTCACGGCCGGCATCCATGGGCCGCGTGACGGCACACCGCCGGCGGCGTCGACCATTCGCGGATTCGCGGACTTGCGGCGCTCGGCGCTGCTTGCGCATCCGGATATTGTGGCGGTGCGCCAGCCATAGAACACGATGGTGGCCTTCTACGCGCCTCGGCGGTCGATCGCTGAGTTGGTCGTGTGGAGTCGCTCCGCGCAGTCCACGCTCGGGGCCGATTGTGACCAGATGGCGCTTGCCCAAGGCCTCGGCAGGAACGCGCCCGCTATTATGTAAAGGTCTAGCGGTCAACACCGACGGGAGCACCCGATGCCACACCTTCGCCAATTCTTGATTTCAATCGCCGCCGTGCTCGCCGCAACCGGGTGCCTCACCACCAGCGCGGCGGCGCGGCAGGCCCCGGACTGGAAGGCGGTCGATGCGGCCATCGGCCGCCCGGGCGTGCCGCAGGCGGGCGACGTGTATCGCTTCAACTTCCCGCGCACGGATCTCCGGGTCACCGCGTCGGGTGTCGAACTGCGCCCCTCGTTTGCGCTTGGTGGCTGGATCGCCATGAAGGCGGTGTCGGGCGGGGTGATGGCCATGGGCGACCTCGTGCTCACGGAGTCCGAGGTCGCTCCCGTGATGACTCGCCTGCAGCAGGGGGGCATTTCAGCGACCGCCGTGCACCACCACGTGCTGCGTGAGTCGCCTCGCGTGATGTACATGCACGTACACGCGCACGGCGACGCCATGCAGATTGGCGCAACCATTCGCGCAGCGGTGGCACTGACGGCTATTCCCGCTCCGGCCGCCGCAGGCGCTGCAGCGGCGGGCGCGCCGGCGAGCGCACCGGCAAGTGCCGCCCTGGGCATCGACTCTGCCGTGATCGTGCGGACACTCGGCCACCCCGGGCGGGTCAATGGCGGCGTATTCCAGTTGAACGTGCCGCGCGTCGAGGTCATTCGGGAGGGAGGCGTTGAGGTTCCGAACGCCATGGGCCTGGGTACGGTGATCAACTTCCAGCCGACCGGCGGTGGGCGTGCCGCAATCACCGGCGATTTCGTTATGGTGGCGAGTGAGGTGGCAGCTGTGACAGCGGAACTGCTTCGCGCCGGCATCGAAGTCACGGCGCTGCACAACCATATGCTTGCCGAAGAGCCGAGGCTTTTCTTCATGCATTTCTGGGCCGTGGACGACGCCGGAAAGCTCGCCGCCGGGCTCCGCGCTGCGCTTGATAAGACCAACTCGCGTCGCGGGGCGCCGTGACGCGACTGCCGATGCTGCCCGCGATGCGGCCCACGTTGGCAGCGATTCCGCTGGCGTTGGCGCTGGCGTTGGCGCTGTCGATCGCGGCGCAGCCCACCGTTGCCCAGTCAGCCGCGCGACCTGCCGCCGCGGAACAAGCGCGGCCTGTGCTCAAGGTCGGCCGCGCGAACTCGGTCCGCATTGACGGCCAGCTCAATGACGCCGCCTGGTTCACCGCCGATTCCATCGCAAACCTCACGCAGATCGAACCGCAGGAAGGCACAACACCTTCCGGCACGACCGTAGTCCGCGTGCTGGCCACCGCCGATGCGCTGGTGATCGGTATCCGCGCAGACTACCCAGATCCGGAATCGATCACGGCGTTTGCGCGCCAGCGTGACGCTTCGCTCGACAACGAAGATCATGTCCGGATAGTGCTCGACACCTACCTCGACGGGCGATCCGGGTACGTGTTCATCATCAACCCGAACGGCTCACGCTACGACGCGCTGGTGACCAATCAGGGCGAGAGCCAGAACAGCGATTGGGACGCTCTCTGGGAAGCCGCCACGGCACGGACGGCCACGGGCTGGTCTGCCGAGATCCTGATTCCCGCCAAGAGCCTCCTCTTCAAGCGGGGTCTCACCCAGTGGGGATTCAACGTACAGCGGCGCATTCAGCGGCTGCAGGAGTCAGCGCGGTGGGCGAGTCCCCGGCGCGACGTGAAGATCAACATGACAAGTCGCGCCGGCATTCTCGCTGACGTGCCGGCATTCGATCTGGGTGTCGGGCTCACCGTCCGCCCGTCGGTGACCGGTTCGGCCGGCTACCCGGGAGTCGCCGTTGACGCGAAGACCGAAGCTGACCTGAGCCTGGACGTGACGCAGCGCATCGGAGCCAACACGCAGGCGTCGTTGACCTGGCGCACCGATTTCGCCGAGACGGAAGTGGACACGCGGCGAACGAACCTGACGCGATTTCCGCTTTCGTTTCCCGAGAAGCGGACCTTCTTCTTGCAGGGGGCAGACGTCTTCGATTTCGGGCTCGGAACAAACACCGATGCCGACCCATTCTTCTCGCGGCGGATTGGGCTGATCGGGGGTTCAGAGGTTCCGATCGACGCCGGCGTGAAGGTGAACGGCCGCGAGGGATCCACACAGTTCGGTGCGCTCGCCGTGCGGACAGGAGCGGTCGGCTCTGCGGTGCCGTCAAGCACGATGGGTGTAGTGCGCCTCCGCAGAGACGTGCTGCGCGAATCGTCGATTGGTGTGATCGGCGAAATTGGCGACCCACTCGGCCGAAAGGATAGTTGGCTGGCGGGCTCCGATTTCACCTATCAGACCACGCGGTTTCTGGGCAACAAGACCTTTCTGGCTGGCGTCTGGTGGCTGGCGACTGACAGGGAGGGGCTGACTGGCGAGCGGACCGCATTCGGCGGAAAGATTGACTATCCGAACGACCTCCTCGACGTGGCATTTACCGCCAAGCGGATCGGTGACGGCTTTGATCCGTCGCTCGGATTTGTGCCGCGCCGCGGTGCGCAGATTTTCAACCTGAACATCAATCATCAGCCGCGTCCCAAGCGCCCAATCTTCGGTATGCGCGTGCGGCAGATGTTCAACGAATCGCTGAACACGCTCGTCACCGATCTCGATGGCAAGTGGGAGAGCTATCGCATCTTCACCGCGCCGGTGAACTGGCGCCTGGAGAGCGGGGACCGCTTTGAGTTCAACTACGTGCCCACCGGCGAGCGGCTCGCGGCTCCGTTCGAGATTGCGAACGGCGTGGTCATTCCGGCGGGTTCCTACCACTGGACACGCTGGCGCCTGGAAGGCGGGCTGGCGGCGAAACGGAAGGTCTCGGGCCAGTTCAGCTGGTGGTTTGGCGATTTCTATACCGGGCGCCTCGACGAGCTCACGCTGACGGCCAACTGGAAGCCGTCGCCGCTCCTGATTGTCGAGTTCAACGCAACCCGAAATGTCGGCCGGCTGGACGAGGGCACATTCACCCAGCAGGTGGTGGGCACACGGGTTCGCGTGAACGTCTCGCCCGATCTGCAGGTGAACAGCTATCTGCAGTACGACGAACAGACGCGTCTCCTCGGGACCAACACACGGCTGCGGTGGACGTTTTCCCCGCAGGGCGAGCTGTTCGTTGTGTACAACCACAACGTGAACGATCTCGCGGCGCAGCTCAATCGCCAGCGTACATGGCAGTTTGCCTCGAATCAGCTTCTGGTGAAGCTCCAGTACGCCTGGCGGTACTGAATCAGCGTCGGACGCATTCGGTCCAGTCGAGGGCCATATGGATGAGCAGGCCCAGTCCGACGAGGTGCACCGGCCAAGCCCGACGGTGGATGCTGGGGTCCGTTCCGAGCTTCGGGACCACGAGTGGCGCGACGAACGCGGCCGCGTACAGCGCGATCGCCACGGTTGAGTGCAGCGGGTGGAAGTTGATGGAGCAGCGCGCTGGGTCGTAGATGGGGATGGCGAGGAGATGGTCGGCATCAACCACCATTGTCGCGGCCATCAGCAGCGCCGCCTGGCGCCACCGCGCGCGATAGGCCACGAGGGCCACCGCCAACGGCACAAGAAAGTGTGACGCGATGTGGAGCATGCGGTGCGGGGTGCTTAGCCGACCTGCGGTCCACCTTCGGCGGCCCGCGTCCCGGGTGCGGTAATTCGGGCAATGCGCACGCGTCCCACGCGCCTGCCCTCCATGGTCTCAACCGTAAACTCATGATGGTCCGCCAACACGGAATCCCCGGCCGCGGGCACGCGGCCGAGGCGTCCCATGAGGAATCCGCTCAACGTGCGGTAGAGGCGCGATTCGGCGTTCGGGTCGGCGGGCAGGTCGAGCGACTCCCGGATTGCTTCCATTTCGAGTTCGCCCTCTGCGCTCCACGAGCCGTCCGCCCGATGGATGAGTTCCGGGGGTGCGCCGTCCGGGTCGGACGAGGACGTACCGACAAGGTCAGCGACGATATGGTCAAGCGAGACCACGCCCTCGACGCCGCCGAACTCGTCCAGGACAATGGCGACGTGGTTGCGGCTGTCGCGAAACTGCTTCAGCATTTGAAACACCGGAGTCGTCGACGGGACAAAGAGCGGCGCGTCCATCGTCGCCTCCACGGAGAGCGCGCCTCCGCCGAGCACCTGGGTGAGCAGCTCGCGCGCACTGGCCAGCCCGCGCACGGTCTCAATGTCTCCGTCGCAGACGAGGATCCAATCGGCGCCGCTCTGCAACACGGCCCCGCGAATCTCCGCGGCGGTGGCGCCGGGGCTGATCCACGGCACGTCGGCGCGTGGTGTCATCACTGATGCAACCCGACGATCTCCGAGCCGGAACACGTTTTCCACGATCTGATGCTCGACCTCCGGCACGACGCCGGCCTCGGCGCCCTGCTCGACCACGGCGTGGATTTCCTCTTCGGTAAGCCCCGGCTCCGGCACACCCTTGATCCCGAACGCTCCGAGCAGCAGTTGAGTGGAACCGGTGAGAATGCGCACGAGCGGCGCCCCGATGCGCGACAGCGCCTGCATGGGGCGCGCGACGAGCGCGGCTACCCGCTCAGGATTCCCGAGCGCGATGCGCTTCGGGACCAACTCGCCGATGATCACCGACAGGTACGTGATTCCGGCTACCACGATCACGAGCGAAACGGCTTCCGCGTGCTCGCCCAACCAGGGGACCGCGACAAGTTGCTCGGCGAGCATCTCCGCGATTGTCGCGCCGCCGTACACGCTGGCAATGACACCGACGAGCGTGATGCCGACCTGCACGGTGGAGAGGAAGTCGCCGGGGTGGGCCGTGAGGGCGAGGGCCGCTTTGGCGCCGGCGCTTCCGCGTTCTGCCTGACGTTCGAGGCGCACGCGCTTGGATGCCACAATCGCCAGTTCGGACATCGAGAAAATGCCGTTGAGAATCAGCAGCACGCCGATAATGAGCAGTTCAGTGACGATGGCCGACATAGGGTGCGCCGCAGCGCGATGCGAGAAGTACTCGAACGACGGGAGGCGGCAACCGCCAGATTCCGGCGGCCGCCGCCTCCCTCAAAATATCTACCGCGAAATGTGGTAGTGCACGATCGTCCACTTCCCCTCGACCTTCTCCATCACGGCCGAACCACGGCCGACCTTTGCGGCTGCGCCGCCACCGCCGACTTCCTGCCGAAAGGCCACCCAGGCCACGGTGCCGTTACGGACGACGGCTTCGACGCCGGTGTGCGCGACCTTGACACCGGTGAACTTCGCGAGATCGGGCTTCACGCTCTTGTCGCGATACTCAGCCCAGGTGTGATACGCGCTGGTGTCGGCAAGCACGTGCACGCCGCGGGCGGCGAACAGGCCATCAGCCTCAGTCCACTTGCCGTCCTGGAGGTAGGTGGCAAGCTCAACAATCACCTGGCGCGCGGCAGCGCGATCGGGATCGGGTGTGCCACGCTGCGCGATGGCGGGCACGGCGGATGCGGCGGAGAGAGCGAGAACGACCAGCGTCTTGGCAAACGACTTCATGTGAATACCTCGGTGGTGGTGGTGGTGGTGGACTGCAGACTGGTGGACAACGTCAGGCGATTTGCGAGGTCAGTGGTCAGCGGCGGCCTCCTTGGCGAGGCGCATCTTGATTTCGCCCATCTCGGTGAGGCCGAGCGGGCGCCCGATGCCGGTGGGATCGTACCCGTACTCGGCCGGAAGGACGATCACGAACAGCACGACAATCGCTACGGCGGCGGCGATCATCGTTGAGCGCAGGAGTGCGCGCCGCGACGGCACGGGAATGCCGCCATCTGCGGGCGTCGGCGAGGAGTCGAGGGGAGCAGTCATGGAAGGAAACCTCAGACGGGGGCGAGGAAGTAGCCGGCAACCTGAAAGCCCATCAGGATGAATCCGGCGGTCATGATCACGACGTTAGTTCGGTAGGAATTCCGTGCGAAGCTTGGCGTTGCGCGCCAATAGCTCATGGCGATCAGAATCACACTGAGCGCCGCAAGTTGGCCGAACTCGACGCCCACATTGAACGCGACGAGGTTGGGGATGAGTCCGTCTGGCGACATTTCGAAGTCGAGGATCTTTGTCGCCAGGCCGAAGCCGTGAAAGAGCCCGAAGATCAGCGTGGCTGCCTTGGCATTTGGCTGCACGCCGAACCAGGCCTTGAACGCATTCATATTGTCCAGCGCCTTGTACACCACCGAGAGGCCGATGATCGCATCGATGATGTAGGGGCTGACGCTGACACCGGTGAGCACGCCAAACAGGAGCGTGGCCGAGTGCCCGACCGCGAAGAGCGTGACATAGAGGCCGATGTCGCGCAGCCGGTAGAGAAAGAAGATCACGCCCAGCAGGAAGAGCAGGTGATCATAGCCCGTCACCATGTGCTTGGCTCCGAGATACATGTACGGAATCGCGTGCACGCCGAAGATCGCCTGGATATAGCCCTTGTCTCCGGATGCAACGCCGTGTGCGAGCGCATCGGTTGGCAGCAGGGCGATGGCGAGCGCCGCCATCAGCGTGGCGCCAATCGCAATACGCGGTCCGGTTGATTGTGTGGTGTTGTGCATCAGGCCTCCACTCGGCGCCGGACACGGGCCGCGAGTTTGTAAAAGAGAGGGAGCATGAGAAGGGTGAGTGCTGTGGAAGAAAGGATACCGCCGACGACCACCGTGGCCAGCGGGCGCTGAACTTCAGCACCTCGCCCGGTCGCGAGCATCATGGGGAGAAACCCGAGCGCGGCGACAAGCGCAGTCATCAACACCGGCCGAAGTCGTGCAACTGCACCGTTGCGGACGGCATCCTCGATCGATTGCCCCTGTTCGCGCAGTCGATTGATGAACGTGATCATCACGAGCCCGTTGAGCACGGCCACACCCGAGAGTGCAATGAAGCCGACGGCGGCCGAGATGGAAAACGGAATCCCGCGAATCCAGAGAAAGAACACCCCTCCAGTCAGCGCAAGGGGCACACCGGTGAATACGAGCAGAGAATCACGAACGTTGCCGAACGTGGCATAGAGCAGCGCAAATATCAACAGCAGCGCCACGGGCACAACGATCATCAGCCGCTCGCGCGCCGAAATGAGCTGCTCGAACTGGCCACCCCAGGCCGTCCAGTACCCGGGCGGAATCGTGACACCCTCCTGAATCCGGCGCTCGGCCTCAGCGACGAACGACCCGATGTCGCGCCCTCGCACATTCGCCGTGACCACCACATGTCGCTTACCGTTCTCGCGGCTTACCTGATTGGGGCCGGGTTCAATCACGATATCGGCGATCGCGCTCAGCGGCACAACACCGCCGTTTCCGGTCGGCACCGGGAGGCGCTGCATCGCATCGATGTCCGTGCGCAGGCGCTCCGGGAGGCGAACCACGATGTCAAACCGGCGATCGCCCTCGAACACCTGACCGACGCTTTTGCCGCCGTACGCGGCCGAGACGAGTTCCTGTACATCAGCCACGTTCAGACCAAGCCGCGCCATCTCGTCCCGCTTCAACTGGATGGTGAGCACCGGCAGCCCGGTGGTCTGCTCGACCTTGGTATCGGCAGCGCCTGGCACCGTGGCGAGGACGGATTCGATCTGGTCGCCGACATCGGCCAGCACCTCGCGATCGTCACCAAAGACCTTCACCGCCACATCGCTCCGCACGCCCGCGATGAGTTCGTTGAACCGCATCTGAATCGGCTGAATGAACTCATAGTTGTTGCCCGGCATCAGCGGCAGCTCGCGCTGCATCTGCGCCACGAGGTCCGCCTTCGGTCGCTTGGGGTCAGGCCACTGCGCCCGCGGCTTGAGCATCACATAGGTATCTGCGACACTCGGTGGCATGGGGTCGGTGGCAATCTCCGCCGTGCCGATCTTGGAGAAGACGTAATCCACTTCGGGATACGTCTTGAACTTCCGTTCCAGCGCGTGCTGCATGTCAATGGCGGTCGAGAGGCTCGTTCCCGGAATGCGGAGCGCGTGAACGAGGAGATCGCCCTCGTCGAGACTGGGCAGAAACTCGCTGCCGAGGCGCGTGGCCATGACCCCGGTGGCGAGGATCAGTCCCCCGGCCCAGAGCATGGCGCGGCGCGTGTGACGGAACACGGCGTCGAGCGCCGGTCCGTAGTACCGGATGGCCCAGCGCACCGGCGCGCTTTCCTTTTCCGCGACGCGCCCCGTGACGAAGATCGCCACCGCCGCCGGGACGAAGGTGATGGAGAGCACCATCGCGCCGACCAGTGCGGCGAGCACGGTGAACGCCATCGGGTAGAACATCTTCCCTTCGATTCCCGTCAGGGTGAGGATCGGCAGGTACACGACCATGATGATGAGCTGACCGAAGAGCGTGGGACGCCACACCTCGGTCGCGGCATCGCCCACGATGGCGAGGCGCTCATCTCGCGTGAGCAGGCGGCCCAGCCGGTGCTGCTGGCCAGCAAGCCGCGTCATGCAGTTCTCCACCATGACCACGGCGCCATCTACGATGATGCCGAAGTCCAGCGCGCCGAGGCTCAGGAGGTTGCCGCTGATGCCGCCCTCCACCATCCCCGTGATCGCGATGAGCATGGAGAGGGGAATGGCGAACGCGGTGATGACTGCGGCCCGCACATTGCCGAGAAACCAGAAAAGAATGGCGATGACGAGCAGCGCACCGACGATCAGATTCTCCTGAACCGTCTTGATCGTCGCGTCGACGAGGACTGTGCGGTCATACACTGTCTTTGCCTCAACACCGGCAGGCAGCGTGCGATTCACCTCCACCATTTGCTTGGCGACTCGCTGGGACACCGTGCGGCTGTTCTCACCCATGAGCATGAACACGGTGCCCAGCACGACTTCGCGACCATCTTCCGTGGCAGCCCCGGTGCGCAGCTCGCCGCCGAGTTCCACCTCCGCCACGTCTCCCAGGCGTACCGGCGTGCTCTGGTTCTGCCGAACCACGATCTGGCGAATGTCGTCCAGACCCTGCGCCTGGCCCGGCGCGCGGATGAGATACTGTTCGCCGCCCTTCTCGATGTAGCCTGCACCAACATTGCTGTTGTTGTTGGCGATGGCCGCGATCACGTCATTGAATCCGAGGCCGAAGGCGCGCAACCGGTCCGGCATCGGCGTGACGTGAAACTGCTTGGTCACACCGCCAATCGTGTTGACGTCGGCGACGCCCGGGACGTTCTTGAGCTGCGGCCGCACGATCCAGTCCTGAATCGTCCGCAGGTCCATCAGCGTGTACGGCTTGCCTTCCGCGGTCAGTGCGCCCGGCTTCGGCTCGACGGTCCAGAGAAAGATCTCGCCAAGGCCCGTGGCAATCGGGCCCATCCGCGGCTCGATCCCGGGCGGCAGCTGGCCCTTCACCTCTTGAATCCGTTCGGCGATCAGCTGCCGGGCCCAGTAGATGTCCGTGCCGTCCTCGAAAATGACCGTCACCTGCGAGAGGCCGTAGCGCGAGATGGACCGCGTTTCCTCCATCCGCGGCAGGCCGGCCATCGCCGTCTCCACGAGATAGGTGACGCGCTGCTCGGCCTCGAGCGGTGAATATCCCTCGGCCTCGGTGTTGATCTGGACCTGCACGTTCGTGATGTCAGGTACGGCGTCGATCGGCAGCCGCGTGTAGTTGTAGATGCCGAACACGCCGAGTGCCGCCGTAACGACGAGTACCATCCATCGGCTGCGGATGGACGCGCGAAGAATGCGTTCGATGAGCATGGAGGGAGTCGGCCTAGTGGTCGTGCGTGGCGCCGAGCTTCCCGATCTCCGCTTTCACCGCAAAGCTGTTGCGCGAGGCGTAGCGCACGCCCGGCTTTAACCCACTCAATACCTCCACCCATGTGCCGTCAGTGCGTCCGAGTTCCACCGGCCGCGCTTCGAATTGGTCGCCGTAGCGGACGAACACCACCTTCCAGTCGCGGAAGGTCTGAATCGCCTCGGCAGAGACGACCATTGGCACTGACGACGACGCTGTGACCAGCTCCACGCTCACAAAGAGCCCTGGCCGCCACGTGCCATTGGGATTTGACAGGACAATGCGCGCCGTGGCCGAGCGCGTGCCCTCGCCGACGAGCGGTCCGACGAATGTCACTCGCCCGGTCACGGCTGCCCCAAGGTCACTGGACCGAACGGTCGCATCCTGTCCCTCGCGCACCGCGAGCAGGTCCTTCGCGTACACCGTCACATCCACCCACACGGTGCTGAGGTCGGCGATCGTGAAGATCGGTTCGTCCGCGCGTACCGCCTCGCCGACAGTGATGTCGCGCGCGGTGACGCGACCGCCCAGCGGTGAGCGGATCTCCAGGCGAGGCAGCGTCTCTGCCGGCGCGTCGGGCAGCCCGCGAATTGTCTCGGCTGGTACGCCGAACACGGCCAGCTTTTGCCCGGCAACGCGCTGGGCCAACTGCGCCTCGTCGAGCATACGCTTTGCTTCGAGATAGTCACGTTCGGCGGAGATCTTCTTCTTCCAGAGGGCATCTTCGCGCACAAAGGCCGTCTGGCGAAACTCGAGATGGTGCTCGGCCTCGATGTACGCGCTCTTGGCATCGGCCAGCTCGCGGCTGTTGAGCACCGCGATCAGTTCGCCCTTGGTGACGCGATCTCCTTCCTGCTTGAGCACCTCGGTCACCACGCCTGCAACCGGCGGAACGACATGGGCCATCTGCGTGGCGTTCGGCTTGACCTCGCCCGGGAGCGCGATGGTGGACACCATGCGGCGCGCACGAACCGTGTCGATAGAGATGGCCGCGGTTTCCAGCTGGGCGTCGGTCAGCTTCACCTTGCCTTCGACCTGCGCATACTCCCACGCGTGGCTCGCTCCGGCAACGCGCGCCACGACTTTCACGTCGAACGAATGCGGTTCCTCGACCACCACTCGCCCCTGGAGGTAATCGGCCTCGGGAGTGAATGTGATGGTGTCGATGCGGCCACCCAGCCGATGCAGGTACACGCGGAGGTCCACGTCCTGCGGTGCGATCGGTTTGAGGTCGCGGTCATACGGGTACACGCGGAACTGTGGCGGTATGCCGGTCTCGTAGATCGTCATTTCAAGCTGGAGCGACGAATCGGAGAGGAGGCGGGCGCCGTGCGGGCCACGAGGGTAGGCGAGCGCACCTGCTTCGCCCTCGGCCAACGCCGGAGATGGCTCGCGGCCGAAAATCAGCCAGAGTGCGAGCGCCGCGACGCCGAGGGCTGCGATGGTGCCGATACGGGACATCGGCGAGCGGTCATATGAAGAGTGCATGGCGTGTGTCGACCTGGGTCAGCGGGAGGTTGCGTTGCCGAGCGGTGCGCCAATGAGGCGCTCCACATCAGCGACGGACTTGTGGTAATCGGACTGGGCGCGCAGGTAGCGCTCTTCGCTTGCAATGAGCGTGCGCTGAGCGTCGAGAACGTCGAGGTAGCCGAACCTGCCAAGTCGATACCCTTCGGTGATCAACTCAAACGCTTCGCGGATTCGTGGCAGGATCGAGTCGCGCAGCGCGGCCACCTCAGCCTGAGCCCCAGTGAGCGCTCCATAGGCACCTGAAAGGGCAGTGGCCACGCGCACCTGTGCCGTGCGCTCATCGGCAGCCGCCTTGTTGGCGAGACTGCGCGCTTCCGCGACTGCATTGATGTTCTGATTGAAGATCGGCAGCGGGATCGACGCGCCGATCACATACGCCGAAACGTTGAGGTCATCGAACCGCCGGTAGCCGCCCACCAGTTGAAGATCGGGGATCCGGCGCATCTGCTCGAGTGACAGCGCGGCGCGTCGTGCTGCGGTGCGGCTTGCCCAGCGCGCGAGTTCGGGGTTCTCGCGCAGGCGCTCGTGCAGCACGTCGAGCGACGGTAACTCGCGCAAGCCTGGAAAATCACCGCGAATGCCGGCGAACGTTGCCCGCGTCGCGCCCCAGAAGGTCGCGAGCCGCTCGCGCGCAGTCACGAGTGCACGCTCTGCGCGGCCGCGATCCACACGCGCCGTGGCGCGCGCCGCCTGTGCGCGCATCTCTTCAATCGGTGACACGTCCCCGGCAACGACTCGAGCGGCTACGCTCTGCGACACCTGCGCGACGAGCGCATCGGTGCGCGCGGCGAGCGCCGCCATCTGCTGCGCGGCGAGCACGTCGACGAATGCCTGCGTTGCTCCAGTCAGCGCGTCGATGCGCGCTTCCTCATAGGCCCAATCGGCGGCATCGCGCTCGCGTGCAGCGACCTTTCCACGCAGTCCGCGCTTTCCGCCGATCTCCACCAGCTGACTGAGTTGGATCGTCGTTTGACGCTGGACGGCAGTGGTCGTGGACGCGGCGCCTGGCCCCGCGTTCACGCCAAAATCCTCAGCGATGTACTCGAGGGCGGGATTCGGGGGTCGCCGCGCATCAAGCGCGCGCGCCTCGCTTGCCCGAGCCTGCCAATGGAAGGCGGCGAGTTCCGGGCTGTGAAGCAGCGTGAGCCGAATCACGTCCTGCAATGTCAGCGAGTCGCCGGGCGACGTCGCCGGCGGGGTGGCCAGGGCGCTGTCGCGGGCGACGGGCCGATACACGGCAACCGCGGCGCCGAGTGGACGGGGTGTCGCGACGGACGCAGGGGGCCGACACGCGCCTAACGCCATCAGGCTGGCAAGGGCAGTAGCTCCGCGCGCAAATGAATTGAGGTCAACCGATAGCTGACGCATGGCTCTCCGAATCGGAGCAGCCATGGTGCACCCGAGGTATTCGGATTCGCCAGCTGCTCCCGCTCTGAAGGATGCGCGCGCACAGTCGCAATCGTGCGCCGTGCGCGCTCGCCGCCGAAGCGGCGATCAGAGAACCGGAGGCGCTCGTGAGCGGGAGGGCGACCTGCCTGAGGTATCCGGCGGCGATTCGTTCGCGTTCGCCGCGGCTGCGTCGACAACCATCACGTGTTCATCAGACGGCAATGCGATCTGTTCGGCGCGAGTGGCGAAGCCTCCCTTCGCGACGCTGGACGGCGCGGCGGGCGTCAGGGCCGTGTGCAGATGCGTGCCGTCATGCTCTGCACTGCTGACGGACGTCATGCCATGCGGTGCCCGCGCGCTCTCAACAGCGTGCTCAGCAGCGTGTGCTGCCGCCTCGTGATGCGCAAACCCGTGTGCAATCGCTGCGCCAGCACCAGCGAACAACACGCTGAGTGCGGCACAGGTCACCACGAATCGGCCGACGAGGTTTCGCATCAGTCCGAAAAGGTAATTGCGGGGTCCCATGTTGGCTAGCAGCAGCGTTGGCCGGGCTTCGAGTACTTGTTCGTCAGCCGCTCGTCGGCAAACTCTTTCTCGGTCATCGGCGTCTGGTCCGGATGACTGAGCGCCATGTGCTTCTTGTAGGTGTCGTAGTCCGGAACGCCGATGATTTTGCGCAGGAGCTCGATGAACGTCGCGCGCGGCGCAGTGGTATGAATGCTCATCGTTTGGCCTTGCTCCCCTTGGGACCGATTGTCGTCTCGAACAACTCGAATATACGGCGATATTCGTCGGTCCAGCTATCGGGGCGCTCGAACCCGTGGTTTTCCACCGGGTAGGGGGTGAGCGACCAGTCGGACTTTCCGAGTTCAATCAGCCGCTGCGTGAGTCGCACGATGTCCTGGAAGTGGACGTTGGTGTCCACCATCCCGTGCAGCATCACGAGCGGGTCCTCGAGGCCTTCGGCGTGGAAGATGGGCGATGATCGCCGGTAGGCGAGGGTGTCGTCCTGGGGCTGATTCAGGATCTGGCTCGTGTACTGATGGTTATACATCGCCCAGTCGGTCACTGAGCGGAGGGCGGCGCCGGCGCCGAACTGTTTGGGCGCCGTAAACAGCGCCATCAGCGTCATGAAGCCGCCGTAGCTGCCGCCGTAAATCCCGATGCGTTCCGGGCTGATGCCATGGGTCTTGGTCAGCCACTTGGAGCCGTCCACGTGATCGCCCAGGTCACGGCCGCCCATCCACTGATAAATCGCGGTGCGCCAGTCGCGTCCGTATCCCGCGCTCGCGCGATAGTCGATGTCGAGCACCACGTAGCCCCTGGACGCCAGCAGGTGGTGGAACATGTACTCGCGCGGATACGGCTTCCAATAACTCACAACATTGTGGAGGTAGCCGGCACCGTGGACGAAGATCACGGCCGCGCCGTTGGGCTTGGCGCCCATTTCCTGTGGTGTGATGACATGCGCCGGTACCTGCACACCATCCGACGCAGGGATATTCACAATCTTGAGTTCCTTCCACGGGCCCGCACGATACGCGGCGCTCGTCGATATCGTGAGTTGCGCCGGCTGCGTGCGCTCGCAGGGCGCAGTCGGCGCGCAGGCGGCGGAGATGTAGAGTTCGGGTGGTGTGGTGTTGGTGGAGAAGACATCGGCCATGGTGCGCTCATCGGGCGAGAGTACCACCTGATGTCCGCCAGTCGCAACGGTCATCCGCGACCGCGCACCACCGGCCGCGGGTACACTCCACAGATCGCGTCCATAGAGCGATGACTCGCTCGAGTGGTAGACGAACCGCGAGCCATCGGCCGAGAGCGTGACGTCGAACACTTCCCATTTACCGAGTCCCGTCGGTTCCTGCCGGTCGGTTCCGTCGGCAGCAGCGGTGTGGATCTGCGCCCAGCCGTTCGTCTCGCTCACCCAGTACAGGCGGCGGCCGCCATCGTAAAATCCCGCGCAGCCAAAACCGCAGGGTCCGCCCACCCAGGCCGAGTCACGCATCACTTCGACAGGCCTGATGGCGCCCGTTGAGCCATCGACGACGGAGAGTTGTCGCGTCTTCCAGCTGCGGGTCGTGGCGACAATGAGCGCGGTGGTTCCTGTCGCGCTCCAGTCCACGATGTTCTGGTTGGCGGGGATTCCGGATTCACCCGTGATGGGTTGGAGCCACACCACCTCACCGCGCGGAAGCGTCATGAATCCCATACGGCCAGTACCCAGCGCATCACCGACGTTGGTGCGGGCGGGAATGTTCTCGGTGTATCCGCTCGATGTGACGTAGTTCGGGACGATTGTCGAACGCGGATCGGTGGCGGGGACGGTGGTGGTGAACAACACAGCGTTCCCCGACGGGCTGACCGAGATCTGCGCGACCCGCTCATTGGCCGGAAGATTCACGGTGGCCGGGAGATCGGGATCGGTGCGGGTCTCCGCACGCCGAATCGAGTCGGCGCGCTGCTGGTCGCGTACTACAGCGAAGAGTCGGCGCTGGTCCTCTTCCAATGCGCTTCGCTGCGGGTTGCCGCCGCGGCCGCGCCCTCCCTGGCCAGCTGCGGCCGGCGGCGCGGCACCGCGTCCGCCAGACGCAGCGTCGCCACCCGTGCGGATATCCGTGAGCTGCTCGACGGCTCCGTTGGTGAGGTCGACGGAAAAGGCGTTACCATCGCGCACAAAACTCACGCGCCGGCCGTCGGCCATGAACCGGCCGTTCGACTCGGCGCCAGCGGTCTCGGTGAGCCGCCGCACCGTGTTCGCGCGCATGTCGACGAGCCAGAGATCGCCACGCACTTCGGTGAGCTTCCGCGAACGATCAGCCGAGAACACGCCATTCGCCACGAGTGGTGCGATACGGTCCATCTCGGCGTCGGCCACGCGCTCGGGCGTTGCGCCTTGCTGCGCACGCACGCGGTACGGACGCGGCGTGTCACGCCAGTCGGACCCCGCAGGGAGCCAGTTGAAGTAGATCCACTGGCCGTCCGGCGACCAGCGGACTTGCCCCGGTTCGCGGCCAAAGTGTTCGGGGCCGCGCATGATGTTGGGAATCGTGAGGTCGAACTTCGCGGCTGGGGTCGACTGCCCGGCAGCCGCAGCCGG
>Ga0207952_1000563_pt1 | contig 26961 bp, 20 predicted proteins | sample SubbioR12Aug_8Ca_FD_184831 | JGI IMG/M metagenome (GOLD analysis project Ga0207952, IMG submission 184831) | Serpentinite rock and fluid subsurface biosphere microbial communities from McLaughlin Reserve, California, USA - CR12Aug_8Ca (SPAdes) | ecosystem: Environmental > Terrestrial > Deep...
CAGGGGGTCGCAGGTTCGAATCCTGTCTTCCCGACGAAAGAAGAAAACCCTTCGACGAAGTCGAGGGGTTTTTTATTTTGAGGCCGTCGCGAACTTGTTCGCGTAAGGACGAGAAATGAAAAACCCCAAAGCTCGAAGCGCTGAAGGGTTTTCTTGTTTTAGTACCACCCCCAATGGATCACGGAGCACAGCGACGTGAATCCTTTGGGATCAGCGAGTGTAACGAGCTAATCCTATTGTGGATCACGGAGCGCAGTGACGTGAATCTTTTTAAATTCTACACCCCCATTTAATTTCAATTAAAAAAGAATTAATTTCAAGGATATATTCTTTTAATACAACCAATTCATGAAAAGTTATCTTTTAAAAGGTTTATTCTTTTGCTGTCTATCTTTCACGTGGACACATTTTGTTATTGCCCAAAAACAAAATATTTTTTCATTGGTAAAAGAAGGTGATCCAGCAAAACTTAAAAATTACCTTGATACTACTAAAATTGCGCTTAATATAACGAATACAAAAGGCTATTCACCTTTGCATATGTTGATTGAGCACTATGTACAATATCGTGTTGATTATGCTGCAACTGATGAAGCAAAATACAATATCACCACTACAAAATCGAGATGTATTGGGATTGTATGAAATTGTTATTAGATAAAGGGGCGCCAACAGATCAATTGACCCCTGATGGGTGGAATGCTTTGCAATTTGCTGTGCTAAATGGTAAATTATCTGCTATTAACCAAATACTATTAAAAGCAAAAGGGGGAGATATCAGAGACCAAAATGGAAATACACTATTGCATTTAAGTATGTTAATCAATCCTGATGAAATAATGCCAACTTTTCATGAGCAGTTGAGTGGGCTATTAACAGCCTATAAAATTGAAAAATATACTACTAATTTCCTGGGTCAAACTCCACTTGTTTTTTACATGAGTCAACCTAGGTGTAATTGGAAAAATCCTTTAAACGTACCAGCTTTTCAAATACCATCAACCACTAACTCGCAAACAAATATTAATTGTCAAACAAGTGCAACAAGCCGAATGTTAGAAGTTTTTCAAGACTATGAACTTAAGTGTATTTTAACCAAAGACTTTTCAGGAAGAAATGCTATGGATTATATGAAAATACAGAATCCTTGGGCAGAAAAGTCTTTCGCTTCTTTTGTGAGTCGTGCCTCGGCAGCCCATAAAGAAATAGAGAATTACCAACGGCAGATAAATGAAATTACTAGGCAGAATTTAGAAATATACAAAAATAACAAGCTAGCTGCTAAGGGTAGTAATGAGTGTACAAAATGTTTAGTAGACAAATCATTTAATATCAAATACGAGTATGATTGTAATAAAAATCAGTTTAGTAATGATAAAATTGTTGCTTATAAAATGACTTCACAAGTATCATTTGAGGTAAAGCCCCATAAGATGGTAATATATTTTCCCAATCATGTAATAGAAGCACCAATTATTTCAAGTAAATATAACAGTATTGGATTTATTCAATACGAGTTAGATAATTATGCCTTTAAATCGGTAGGATTTAAAAATGATTTGAGTCATGTGTTCTTAATACGAAAAGGTGGATCTGTAGAGGGATATTGTAATTTTTAGTATGATAATCAAAATAATTCCATGACTAAATTAGTAGCTTTTCTCCGCGGCATCAATGTTGGTGGCCATCATAAAGTGCCAATGGCGGAGCTAAAGACTATACTGACCCAATTAGGCTGCGAAAAAGTAACAACTATTTTAAACTCAGGAAATATTGTTTTTGAAACCACAAAAAAAGATATTGCTGGTTTGGAGCGTATTATAGAATCTGCCCTTAGGGAGAATTTTGGTTTTTCAATCCCAGTGATTTTAATCCCCCATAAACAAATAAACGAATTGGTAAATGATGATCCATTTGCTAGCATTGATGTTCATAAAAACATACGGCTTTACATCTCATTTTTAAAAGAACCTTCAACAATCAAATTAACACTCCCATATATTTCCAAAGACAATTCGTTTAAAATTATTGGTACAAAAAACCACATTATTATAAGCGTTTTAGACATCACCACAAGCAATACCCCAAAAGGAATGGAAGACTTAGAGAAGCTTTTTGGAAAGAATATCACCACCAGAAATTGGAATACGATTCAGAAAATAAATAACTGTTGAACAATACAATTTGTTAGATGATCATTCAACAATCCATCATTAGCTACTTTGTTAAGAATCCAAAAGCCATTTTTCTATTTGATTCAATTGGGGCGTTTCTTTCAGCATTTTTTTTAATGATTATTTCAAGATTCTATAGTGATTATTTTGGCATTAAGCCTTCCACCCTCCAACTATTGACAATCTTACCTTTTATATTCTGCATCTATTCTGCGTGCTGTTATTTGTTAATAAAACGCAGCCATAAACCCTTTATTCTAATCATTGCAATTGCTAATTTTCTGTATTGTTTGATAACATTGGTGTTGATGTTTACTCTTTATTCGGAACTTACCATTTTAGGATTGAGCTATTTTGTGCTAGAATTGATGATTATAGCTTTGATAATTTCAATTGAATTTAAAGTTTCACATTAAATTATACCTAGAAAGGTATAATGCATGTAAAAAATATAATTTTATACCCCAAAAGGTATAATTAAAATAAATTTCTTAAATTTATACCCATAATGGTATAAAATGAATCTTTCTGCTTTTCTAAAAGAACAACGAAAGCACAATAATCTTACACAAGAAGATCTTGCTGCAAAATCTGGAGTGGGTCTTCGACTTGTCAGAGAAATTGAGCAAGGAAAAGTTACCATGCGAATGGATAAGGTAAACCAGATACTGGCTTTATTTGGTGCGGAACTAACTGTCAACTTTAAAGAGTACAAAAATGGCTAAAACTGCACGAGTGATGTATGATGGGGCATTGGCTGCCTTGCTATCTGAAACGGATGAAGGCTATGTTTTAAAATATGATGAGCAATATTTGTCAAATCCATCAAATAAGCCAATCAGTCTTACTTTACCACTACGTGAAGAAATATACCTCAGCAAAGTATTGTTTCCCTTTTTTGATGGGTTAATACCTGAAGGTTGGTTGTTGGATATAGCAGTTACACATTGGAAAGTAAAGCGGAACGACCGATTTGAATTATTGTTAACGACCTGCAGAGATACTATTGGGGCTGTAACCGTTGAACCTGAATAAAAAGGCATCATGAATAATTGTTGGTTTTGTTATAAAGCAATAGAAGATGGAAAATATCATCCTTTTTGTGCAAAAAAATTTTTTGGTGCGAAGGAGGTACCAACGTTACAATTGGATGATGCATTGATAGATGCATTGGCTAAACAAACCGTTAATAAACGGATTGCAGTAACGGGAGTTCAACCAAAATTATCACTTACGCTACAAAAAGAAAATGGCCAAAGTCGTTTAACAATTGTTGGATTGTGGGGTGAGTATATTTTAAAGCCACAGCATTACGCTTATCCGATGATGCCAGAAACAGAAGACTTGACTATGCATTTAGCAACGTTATTTAAAATACCTGTTTGCCAACACGCTCTTATACAAGCAAGTAATGGCAACATGGTATATATCGCAAAACGATTTGACAGAGTTAATGGAAAAAAAATTCATGTTGAAGACTTGTGCCAAGTGTCCGAATTTTTAACAGAAAATAAATATAAAAGCTCTTACGAAAAAGCAGGTAAGCTTGTTGCAAATTATTGTAATAGAGGTCTTGACACGCTTCATTATTTTGAAATTATTTTATTTAGTTTTCTATGTGGTAATAATGATATGCATTTGAAGAATTTTACCTTAATGCATCAGGAAAATGGGATTAGACTAAGTCCAGCTTACGACTTGCTAAATGTGAACTTATTAAATCCAAAAGATTTAGAAGATTTGGCACTTACAATAAATGGTAAAAAAGCTAGAATAAAATTAGTAGACTTTAAAGTGTTAGCAGAAAAGTTAAGTATTAATGAAAATGTTTGCAACAAAATATTTAAATTTTATAGCAGTAAAAATGATGAAGTAATGAACCTGATTGATCGTTCATTTTTAGATGATAATATGAAAATAAAGTATAAAGAAATCTGGATGAATAAGCAGAAACTATTTGCTTAAAACAGCAGTATTCTTTGGCCCTTTAAGCACCTATTTAATTAAAGCTATCTTTGTATATTATTACATATTATGACGTTTCAGCAACTCAACCTCAATACCGCTCTTTTTTCAGCCTTAGATGATTTAGGATATACTACTCCAACAACCATTCAGCATAAAGTATTCCCCATTGCCATGTCAGGAAAGGATGTATGTGGTATTGCCCAAACAGGAACCGGTAAAACAATCGCTTATTTATTGCCCTGTTTAAAGCAGTGGAAATTTGATAAAAATAAAGATCCTCAAATTTTAATTGTAGTACCTACCAGAGAGTTGGTTGTTCAAGTAGTAGATACTGTTAAGAAATTATCTGCTTACATGAGTTTGATTGTGGTCGGAGTGTATGGTGGTGTAAACATCAATACCCAGCAATTGGAAGTGGAAAAAGGGGTAGATGTATTGGTTGCAACTCCAGGACGTTTATTTGATTTGGCCATGAATGGTGCTTTTAAAACCAAGTATATTAAAAAGCTGGTAATAGATGAAGTAGATGAAATGATGAATCTTGGATTTAGAACACAGTTGAGAAATATCATGGATTTGTTGCCACAAAAAAGACAGAACCTATTATTCTCTGCAACCATAACCGAAGAAGTAGAATCATTAATGGAGACTTATTTTAATGCTCCTGTGCGAGTAGAAGCTGCTCCAACTGGCACTCCATTAGATAATATTGAACAAAGTCGTTTTAATGTTCCTAATTTTTATACAAAGGTAAATTTGCTTGAACTGCTGTTAGAACAGGATGCTTCAATGACCAAAGTATTGGTATTTACAGCAACTAAAAAATTAGCGGATCAATTGTATGAATCTTTAGAAAAACGGTTTGAAGGCACCATTGGGATTATACACTCTAATAAAGAGCAAAACCATCGATTTAACACTGTTAAACAATTCAAGGATGGGGTTTATCGATTTATCATTGCAACAGATATTGTTGCAAGAGGAATTGATATTGCAGAAGTAACGCATGTGGTCAATTTTGATACCCCAGATATTCCTGAAAATTACATACATCGAATAGGAAGAACAGGAAGGTTCGATAAAAAAGGGATTGCGATTAGTTTTACCACCGAAAAGGAAATGCCATTTATTGTTGCTATTGAACAATTGATGAAATATGAAATTCGGGTTAATGAATTACCGGTTCATCTGAGTATTTCTGATGTTCTTACAGAAGACGAGAAGCCCAAGGTTTACATGAAAGTTCCTTACATTAAGCCCAAAAAGAAATCGGAGGCAGGGCCTGCATTTCATGAGAAATCAGCCAAAAACCAAAAGCGAAATGTGAAAGTGAGACGCAAAGACGAAATGAAGAAAAAATACGGTAAACCCATCAAAAGAGGCGCTAAAAAATAAGCTTTGCAATCATTATTTCAAAATCATACCATCATTTTTATTGAAACCTACCAAAAGAAACTGCTTCATTAATATTTTACGAAAAGTTAGAATCAACTTTTTAAAAATATATTATGCTAGGGGGAGTGCACATGAAATTGCATTAGGTGCTGCTATTGGTGCTTTTTGGGGGGTATTCCCCACTTTTGGATTAAGTACTATCTTGTCTTTATTGATGTACAAATTCATTCGTTTTAATATTGTAGCAGCCTTGTCCGGCGCATTTATTTCCAATCCATTAACTAGCCCCTTTCTATTGATTATTAGTTATAAAGTTGGAGCATATATTTTAGATACCAATAATCCTGTTGATTATAATAACTGGTATAAAAATCTAGCTGAAATTGGTTATGTGTTAATTATTGGGGCAACTGTTGTGAGTCTATTAACTAGCTTTATCGTTTATTATCTTACTAAATATGTCATTGAAAAAAGACGTGGTTTAAGGAGGGATTAATTTTTTAAAATTTTTTACCGAAATAATAGGCAATAGCAATTTCCCTGCCGCCTAATACTAATTTTGCCTTACCTGCTGCATCCATTATTTGGTTCATGTCTTTTTCAAAGCAGGAAATGTGAATATTGCCTTTCCAATAGAGCATTCCTATTGGCAAATCATCATTCAGTGTATAAAATGAACAGTCGCCTTGATCTGGATTATTATGGTATAATAAGGGTAATATCAAACTTAATAAAGATTGATTCAGCAATAATCCTTGATGCGAAATATCCTTTCCTGTCAACTCAAAAAAAGCCACTTTATCTTGTTCTTTATCAAATCCAAATGTTTTCCAGTCGTTACAAAGATCTTGTATCAGAATGATTTCTTTAATACCTAAATATGTTAAAAAAGTTGAAAAAGCATTAGCAAATCCTACCGTATAATCATTCCCAGCTATTTGTTCATCGTATGCTAATACGCAAAATCTGTCTGCTTCTTTTTCATTGGAAGTAAGGGTAGTAAGGTGATCATATATAGGTATTACTTCAGCAATAATTGCAGGATCTTCCCCTTCAAATTGGGCAAAATAAAATTTTTGCCTGCTAGCAATTTCTAAATCAGCTATCATGCTTTTTTCAAAAACTTGTTGACGGGAAAATAATGGGACCATTTGCTTTTTAAAATTCTTGATTGGATATTGAGTAAGGTGCTAACATTTAAATCTTTCCGCCGTAGCTTTTTCTAATGCTTCTCTATGATCTGGATGTGCAATACTTATTAATGCTTTAGCCCTTTGGGTCATATTCATCCCAAATAAATTGACTGCACCATATTCTGTAACCACCCAATGAATATGTCCTCTAGTAGTTACTACACCTGCCCCTTGTTTTAAATAGGGAACAATTCTAGAAATGCCTTTATTGGTTACTGATGGAATGGCTATGATGGGTTTGCCACCTTCGGACAGTGCTGCTCCCCTTATAAAATCCATTTGACCGCCAATTCCTGAGTATTGGTACATACCTATTGAATCTGAACAAACCTGACCGGTTAAGTCAATTTCAATAGCACTATTAATGGCAGTTACTTTTTTATTTAAACTTAATACCCTAGGATCGTTTACATAATCTATATCTAACGATTTAATGATTGGGTTATCGTCTGCAAAATCGTAAAGCGCCTTGGTTCCCAACATAAAGGAAGTAACACAATAGCCTTTTACAATTTTTTTTCTACTATTATTGATAGTTCCATTTTGAATCAATGGAATTACCCCATCGGAAAACATTTCTGTATGCAGTCCTAGGTTTTTGTGATTGGTTAAATTAGCCAATACAGCATCTGGAATACTTCCAATACCCAATTGCAAAGTGGCTTCGTCTTCCACTAGCTCTGCAACAATTTTTCCAATTTGACGAGTAATATCTGTTGCGCCACTTGCATAACTTACTTCGGGCAATGGATCATCTGTCCAAACTGCCATATCAAAGCGAGCAAAAGGAATAAAGCCATCCCCATGCACTCTTGGCATATTGGGGTTTACTTGTGCTATCACTATTTTAGCTGAGCGTAATGCAGACTTTACTATGTCTACAGAAGTGCCCAATGAACAATATCCGTGTTTGTCTGGCGGTGAAACTGAAACAATGGCAACATCTACTGTTAAAATATTTCGATTAAATAACAATGGTATCTCGCTTAAGAAAACAGGAGTATAATCACCCATTCCTGCACTAATAGCCTTTCTATTACTTTCAGAAACAAAAAGTGAATTCATGTAAAAATGTCCAGCCAATGAAGGATCATTCAAGTTAACCCCTTGTTGGGTGATGCTGATTAATTCAACATTTTGTAGCCGATTTTTTTGATTAACCAATTCATTAATTAATCTTACCGGAGTTGCTGCACTTCCATGTAAGAAAACCATTGAATTGGATTGAATTTGTTGAATAGCTTCGGTGGCTGTTACAAAATGTTGCTTATCTATCATAGGTTTTTTATACTTGTCAAAATTAATGTAATCATTCAGTTGAGAGTATGATTTTGCGCAGTTCCTTTTTTTTTTTGATATTTCCTCCATTAAATATTTGTTTAGTTTAAGAAAGTTGTAGCTTTCCTGTTTAAACGATTGCGTGATTTCAGATAACTATATTAATCAGTTACTTGAATCAATTTCTGTTAGAGATTGTGAAAAGTCTTATAAAGAGTTATTCATTGCCCTGCATGATAAGCTATATAAGTTCGCGTATGCTATTTTAAAATCTGCTGAAGATGCAGAAGAAGTTGTGTCTGATCTCTTCATCAACGTATGGGTTAAAAGAAAAAGCCTAAAACCGCTCAATAACCCAACTCTATATCTATTTATTGGAGCCAAAAATTATGCAATTAATCGGCTGAAATTGAATAAACGCAATATTTTGCCTCAATTAGATGAACTTACCACCAATTTAGAAAGTATCTATTTTAATCCTGAAGAATTGATCATTTCTACTGAGTTGTCCCAAAGAATATTGGCTGCTATAAATGAACTTCCCCCTAAATGTAAAATCATCTTTAAGCTAGTTAAAGAAGATGGATTAAAATACAACGACGTTGCTCAACTGTTGGAAATCTCTTCTAAAACGGTTGAGTCTCAAATGGCTATTGCATTTAGACGGATTCGCCAATGTTTAGAATTCAAGAACGAATTCCCTGAAATTCATTCGATTTTGACCCAGAAAAAATAATTTCCCTCCTTTTAGGGGTATATCACCATTTTCATTGTCCTTATATTGAACATTCCGTTTATTAATGAAAGAGGAACAATTTTGGATACTCCTGACAAAAAAGCTTTGCGGGGAAGCAACTGCCGAAGAATTGGCCTTATTGCAGGAATTTATTAATGAGAACAATGAGCAATTAGCTTCTCATGACGTATTGCAAGACTTATTTTCTGCTAATCCAAAATTAGAAGAAACAAATAAGCAAAAGCTGGAAGACCTTTATTTAAATCATGTTAATCGCTTAAAGTCTCAAACAAACGATTTTTCTGAAAATGATTTGCGCAATGAAAATCACCTTAAAAAAGAGAAAGCTACTTCTTCAACTACCTTTCGCTTGATTAAAATTGTTTCATCTATAGCGGCTGTTGGTATTGGTATATTCTTTATAGTTGAAACCCATTATGATGAAAAACAGAATATTGTTCAAGGTACGCGCTCACACAATGAGGTAAATGTAAGTATGGGCTCAAAGTCTAAAGTGGTTTTACCTGATGGTACACAGGTTTGGATTAATTCTGGCAGCAAACTCACTTATAATGGTTCATTTAAAGGGAATTTGAGAGAAGTTGTGTTAGACGGGGAGGCTTATTTTGATGTAGTTCGTGACATTGCACGCCCTTTTATAGTTCATACTTCAGCTATTGATATTCATGTATTGGGAACAGTTTTTAATGTAAAAGCTTATGATGTTGATAAAACTATTGAAGCTACTTTAATTCATGGATCAATAGAAGTTGTTAATAGAAAGCAACCAAGTGCCCCTAAAGTAATGCTTAAACCACACGAGAAAATCATCTTTAATAAAGACTTGGTGCTCAGTAGAAAAGACGCAAAAACTCAATATGTTCCTAAGCCAACTGAATTACCCGTTACATATTATGCTTTGGTTACTCCAATTCCAAAAACGATTTCTGATTCTAGTATAATAGAAACAAGTTGGGTATATAATAAAATTGTATTTGAGGAAGAGAAAATGTCTGATATAGCTGTTAAGCTTGAAAGATGGTACAATGTCAAAATTGAAATTGCAGATGAAAAAATTCGCAATATTCGGCTTAGTGGTTCTTTTGTTGATGAATCAATAGAAGAGGCATTGAAATATTTACAATTACTAATCCCTTTTAAATACCAAAACAAAAACAATATGATTACAATTAGTAAAAAATAAAAACGGGAAATGTTCCAGCATTTCCCGCAAAAGTGTAGCAAACAACTCTTGGAGTAAACTCCAAATGACGTTGCATTCTTTTATAATCTAAACCAAAATTATGCAAAAAAGTGTACATCCTAGCCACAAAAAGTGGCGCAGGACGCTTCTTAAATCCTTGCTTATTATGAAGCTTGCCATTGTAATTACCTTATTAACGGTCATGCAGGTAAATGCAACCACCTCTGCAGGTCAAAAAGTTAATCTAAAGACTTCTAAGACGGAAATCAAGAAAGTATTAAAACAAATAGAAAATGAAGGATATTTTCGTTTTCTATACAATTCAGATTTGAAAGACTTGAAAACAAAAGTGAATTTCAGTGCTTTCAATTGGACAATTGACCAATCTTTAAATGGCTTGTTTACAGGTACTAATTTAACCTATAAGCAATTGGGCGGTAATCTTTTTGCCATATTGTCTACAAATGAAATAGAAAATGAGCGCATTAAAATTACTGGTAAAATTGTTGGAGAAAACAATGAGCAATTATCTGGTGCTTCTGTTTTAGAAAAAGGGACCAACAATGGAACTTCAGCAGATAACAATGGTAACTTTATTATTACAGTTGACAAAAACGCAACATTAGTAGTAAGTAGCCTTGGATATGAGCCAATTGAAATAAAAGTGGCGGGTCGTTCCATTGTAGACGTTCAGCTTACTTTATCTGTTAAAAAAATGGATGAAGTAGTTGTAATTGGATATGGAACCGCAAGTAAAAGAGATCTCACTGGATCTATTGTAAAGATTGCGGGTAAAGATGTTGCAGACAAACCCAACACCAACCCTGTCGCTTCATTACAAGGTAAAGTTGCGGGGCTTTCTGTTGTAAATAGTGGAACTCCAGGAGCTGCCCCAGATATCAGAATTAGGGGAACAATTAGTATTGGTTCTGTGAGACCTTTATATGTTGTTGATGGTGTATTCAATGATAATATAGATTATATTAATCCTAATGATATTGAATCCATTGAAGTATTAAAGGACCCATCCTCCCTCGCTATATTTGGTGTAAGAGGTGCAGCAGGAGTTATTGCCATTACAACCAAACGAGCAAAAGCTGGTCAAGTAATCATCAATTTCAATAGCTCTTACGGCTTTAAAAAATTGGTGAATAAAATTCAATTAGCCAGTGGCGAACAGTTCAAAACGCTATATGAAGAAGAGAAAGCCAATATTGGCGTAACATCTCCATTTGATTATAGCAACTGGACAGCAAATACCGATTGGATTGATGCAGTAACTAGAACTGGTTCATTTAGCTCAAGTAACTTAAGCTTATCATCTAGTACAGAAAAAAATAAATTCAATTTTGGTATTGGTTATACTGGGGATGAGGGTCTAATAAAACATGAAAAATTAGAAAGATTTCAACTTTCTTTTAATGATGAAGTGAAATTGAATAAATCTATACGAGTTGGTATTAATTTTAATGCTACTCGTCAAAATAACCCATATAATGCTACTTATATTTTAGATCAGGCACGTAAAGTTATTCCATTAGTTAGCGATGGAACAATTCCTATTAAAGCTAAAAATCCTTATGGTCTTGATAGCACTGTTCAAAATTTATACTATGAGCTTCCATCTATTCAAAATTCTGGTGTAGTAAATCCATTGATTCAACTAGAGAATGAATATAATAAAACAAAAAATGTAGAATATAGAACTGTGGGTAGTGTTTTTGGAGAAGTTAATTTCTTAAAAAACTTTACATTTAAAGCTAGTTTTTATGCAGACATTAGTAATGTAAATATTAGGCAATACACACCACTTTATAATGCTTATGATGCTGCTCTTAAACGAGCTTTTTTGTATAGTCGTACTACAACCGTTTCTGAAAATGATCTTTCTTACAAAAAGTTTCAACAAGATTATATTTTAAATTATAGGAAAAGTTTTGGAGACCATAATTTAACAGCTATGGCTGGTTGGACAACCTATTATTACGGGAATTTTAATAGATTTGCTTCGGCAAGACAGAGTGCAACAGGAGCAGCAATCCCTGATGATGAAAGGTTCTGGTTCATCAATAATGGGTTTACAGACCCCACAACAAAAGTGTCTAACTCAGATCAAAGAGAAAGAACAACCGCTTCTGGATTATTGCGTGTACTATATAATTACCAAGGGAAATATTTCTTGAATGCCTCTTTACGTAGAGATGGTTCATCTCAAATTTCTCCTAATAACCGTTGGCAGAATTTTTGGGCTGTTGGTGGAGCTTGGGAAATCACAAAAGAGAATTTCTTCCAAAACCAAAGCATTTTTGATTTCTTAAAGTTAAAAGCTTCAATGGGCGTTTTAGGTAACCAAAATACCTACGGTTATGATTATCCCTTTTATCCAGGTTTAGTTGCTGGTAATGCTGCAGTATTTGGAAACTTAGTTTACAATGCCTATTCTCAATCTTATTTGCCTAATCCCAATTTGAAATGGGAAACTGTTCATGCAAAGGAAATTGGATTTGAATTTAATGCACTTAAGAATAAGCTACACGTAGAATTTAGCTACTTTAATAAGCTAACAAAAGACCTTATGACATTTATTCCAGGTAGTCAAGGGGTTTCAAATGGTTTAGATAATATAGGAAGTATCAGAAACAGTGGCATTGAACTATCTGCAAGCTATACAAAGGAATTTTCTAAAGATCTTTCTTTAACTGTTAGTGGAAACTTTACAACTTATAAAAATAAAGTCGAGTCATTGGCAACAAAAGAATTCTCAATTGTTTCTGGAGTTAATAGAACAACAGTAGGGTTACCAATTGGGTATTTCTATGGGTATATAGTAGAGGGTATTTATCAGTCATATGCTGAAAAATTAGGTTCTCCAGTTAATACTGAATTTTCATATGGTCCTGGCGACTTGAAATACAAAGATATTAATGGAGATGGAAAAATTAATACAGCAGATAGAACTATGATTGGAAATCCTACGCCTGATTTTGCTTATGGTGGAACAATTTCCTTAAAGTACAAAAATGTAGACTTTGGTATTGATTTAGGTGGAGTATATGGGAATGAGATTTTTAGAAATTGGGGAGGTACCGAATCGCCATTCCAAAGAGTAAATTATGCTGCTTTCAAAGTAAACAGATGGCATGGTCCTGGAACTTCAAATTGGGATCCAATTCTTGCACAAGACCATAGAATTAATTACGAAGCATCTACATATAACATTGAAGATGGTAGTTATTTCAGAATAAGAAATATACAGTTAGGATACAATTTGTCTTCTTCATTTTTAAATAAAGCAAAAATTAAATCCTTAAGAGCATTTGTTAACGTTCAGAACTTCAATACTTGGAAAAGAAATTCTGGTTATACTCCAGAGTTTGGAGGAAGTGCAGTTTCCTTTGGAGTTGACAATGCTGGTGGTGCCATTCCATTAACAACCACTTTTGGATTAAATGTAACTTTCTAAGAACAATAAATTATTATTCAATATGAAAAAGAATATAAAAATAGTTTTCTCGATGTTGGCATTGTCTTCCATGATAATGTTGCTCGCGGGCTGTAATAAATTTCTGGACAGAAAGCCACTGAGTGCAACTTTAGATGATTTAAATCAGGGTGGTTTAGAAGGTCAGATTTATGGGTTATATAGTAACCTAAGAAACAGCGCAGGCTTTACAACTATTCCATGGTTAGCCATGCATGATTTTAGATCAGATGATTCAGAAAAAGGATCAGATCCATCTGATGGCGCTGAGTGGGTTGCTCCATTTGATAGATACCAATATGTTAAGGATTTATGGGCTAGTAATACTTATTGGGACGACCATTACGCCCTAATCAATTTAGCAAACACCGCAATTCAAACAGCCGATTCCTTAAAGCTTACTGATCCTGCTTCTATGAATAATATTGCTGAAGCCAGATTTTTTAGAGCATTTGCCTACTTTGATTTAGTAAGAAGTTTTGGGGATGTTCCAAAAATTGATTTCAGGGTATATAATGCATCACAAGCGAATATTGCAAAGTCTCCTGCATCAGCAATTTATGCTTTGATTGATGCAGATTTAACTTTTGCTGCAGGTAACCTTCCAACAGTTTGGGGTAATCAATATCCAGGTAGGCTTACGAGTGGAGCTGTTAAAACTTTACATGCGAAGTCGTATCTTTTTAGAGGCAATTGGTCTCAAGCACTAAGTTTATCTCAACAAGTTATTTCTTCTAGTTCATATTCGTTGTTTAGTAGTTATTACGGTATTTTTAAAGATGCTGGTGAAAATAGCAGTGAATCTATTTTTGAAATACAAGCATATGTAAGTCCCAATGGCTCTATTAAAAATGGATGTCAATTTGCAACAACACAAGGTGTAAGAGGATCGAATGCAAGTGGATGGAATTTAGGTTGGGGTTGGAATACACCCACCGATAATTTAGTTGCTGCTTATGAACCGGGAGATGTTAGAAAAGGATCAACTATTTTATTCTCAGGTCAATCAGATGATCCTTCTACTGGAGGGTATGGTAGAGTATTACCTGGTTCAACTTTTGATGTTCCAGCTGGCCCACTGCCAAGAAAGTATTGGAATAAGAAGATCTATGCTGATCCAGCATATAGAGCATCTACTGGCCAATCGGACAATCCGAATTGGATTAATAAAAGAATTTTTCGATATGCTGATGTATTGTTAATGGCTGCAGAATGTCATAATGAGTTAGGTAATGGGGCACAGGCAATCCCTTTTGTAAATGCGGTTAGAAATCGAGCAGGATTGGCAAATATTACCTTCACTACTCAAGCTGATTTGCGAAATTTGATAAAGCAAGAAAGGCGTGTTGAGTTTGGTGTAGAAGGAGAAAGATTTTTTGATTTAGTTAGGTGGGGGGATGCCGTTACTGTTTTAGGTCCATTGGGATATACCAATAAATGTAGGTTTTATCCTATACCTCAACCTGCAATTGATAAGTCTGGAGGTTTGTTAGTTCAAAATCCAGAGTGGTAACTGTTGGGTATACCTTTTACAACTTTTAAATCAGAAATTATGTATAAAACAAATTTTAAAAATAAAGTTAATATATTGGCTTTATTGGCAATCATACTATTCAGCTGTCAAAAAATGGATCGCCCTGCTTTAGCTAATTATGTTAAAGACGCCAACCCCCCTGGCGGTCCTTTAAAATTCTATACTGCTTTTGATGGAACTACTTCAGATCCATTGATGAACGCAGTTGATAGCATTAGAGCAACGTTTGCTTCTGCAAACCCATTAGCTTCTATTGCTGGAATATCTGGAAAAGCAGTACAAGGCACCGATGGTAAAGCATTACTATATCCTTCTGCAAACGATTTTAAAACCGCAACAAGCTTTAGCATATCATTTTGGTTAAAAAATACTGCGCAAGCTGGTAGAACAGAATTTCTTTTTTCATTGGTTGATGATACTTATGGTTGGCATCATAGTGCTGCATTTGTATTAGTAGAAAATCAAACACCTACTAAAGCCACAATGAAATTTGGTTTGATGGATCAATGGCTTGAAGGAAATTTTGAAAAGCCAATGTTTGATGGTAATTGGCATCATATTGTTTATGCTTATGATCAGGCCACTTCAAAAATGTCTTATTACTTTGATGGTGCATTGGTAACTGGATTATCTGCAGCCCAAACAGATGCAAAGAATGGAGGAAATGCTAGAGGTGCTGTAAATTTTTCTAATGCAACAAATATGGTAATAGGTGGATGGAATAAACATGCAAATATTACTGGCCCTACTGATGGTTGGATTAGTTCTTTCACCGGCGGTATAGACCAGTTTAGGTTGTATAGTAAAGCACTTACTTCAACTGAAGTAGCTGCTTTGTATGCGAACAAAAATTAAGTTTTGGCAGTTTTTAACATGAGCAAAGGGCTGATCTTTTAAGTATCAGTCCTTTGTATTTTATATTAAATTCTATGATAAAAGTGCATTCACTTCCAATTAAGCTGCTTTGTAATTTTCTATTTTTTGTTTTCCTGCTTGGGGCTTGCAAAAATAAACAAACATTGTTTTCTAAAATAAACCCAATAACTTCAAATATTTCATTTACCAATGAATTAAAGGAAAAGGATGGAATAAGTATTCTTTATTACCTCTATTATTATAATGGGGGTGGTGTTGCAACAGGAGATATTAACAATGATGGTTTAATTGATATTTATTTTACTGCAAATTCTACAGGTAAGAATAAACTTTATTTAAATAAAGGTGATTTTAAGTTTGAAGATATTACGGACAAATCTGGCGTTAAAGGAATTTCCGATTGGTGTTCAGGGGTAACTATGGCAGATGTTAACGCGGACGGTTACTTAGATATTTATGTATCTACTGTAAGTAATAAGTATGGATTAAAAGGGCACAACGAATTATATATTAATAATAAAAATGGAACATTTACAGAAGAATCTTCAAAGTATGGGTTAAATACTGCTTGTTTTTCTACACAGTCTGTTTTTTTCGATTACGATCTTGATGGAGATTTAGATTGTTATATTTTAAATCAATCACATAAACCGCATGCTAATATTGTTAATATTAGCAATAGAGCCAATTATGATTCTTTGTCTGGTGATCGATTGTTTCGAAATGATGTTGCTACTACTGGTAAATTTACCGACGTTACTGCAGCTTCTGGAATTTATCAGAGTAATCTTGGATATGGTTTGGGAATTTCAATTGGTGATTTAAATAATGATGGGTGGGATGATATTTATATTGGAAATGATTTTCATGAAAACGACTACTATTATGTAAACCAGCAAAATGGAACTTTCAAGGAAGTTGGGGCTGATCACTTTGGTCACTATAGTAGATTTAGTATGGGAAATGATATTGCAGATTATAATAATGATGGACAATTAGATGTTATTACTGTTGATATGCTGCCCCCTGATGAAAAGACATTAAAAACTTATGGAAGTGACGAAAATCCTGACATCTATAAGGTTAAGTTAGAGCGAAATGGATATCAGAAGCAGTATTCACGTAATAGCTTACATAAAAACAATGGCAATGGTGTTACTTTTAGTGAAGTTGGTTTAATGGGGGGTGTGTCAGCTACTGATTGGAGTTGGGCTCCACTTTTTGCCGATTTTGATAATGACGGTAATAAAGATCTTTTTATTTCTAGTGGAATAGTAAAACGCCCGGTTGATTTAGATTATGTTCAATTTGTTTCTGATATGAAGTCTAATAAAGGACTTGATATAACTGATAAATTTGATCAAGAAGTAATTGATAAAATGCCTGATGGTAGTTCTCATCCATTTATGTTTAAAGGAGATGGATTACATGGATTTACTGATGTTAGTAAGGAATGGGGCACTGCAAATATGAAAGGCTATTATACAGGGGCTTCCTATGCAGATTTCAATAACGACGGCAAACTAGATGTAATTATTAACCCAATCAATGAAAAAGCAGTTTTATTAAAGAATACTTCTACCGATAGTAGTATGGCTATTTCATTAAAGGGAAATACTGCCAATACCTTTGGAATTGGTGCTAAAGTGTATTTGTTTAATCAATCGAAAACGCAGTATCAGCAGTTGATGTTAACACGTGGGTTTCAGTCTTCTACTGCTCCAGAATTACACTTCGGATTGCCTAATGGTCAACTACCCGATAGCATTTTAGTAGTTTGGCCAAATAATACTTTTCAATTAATTAAACAGAATATTGGATTTGGAAAGATGCAGATTCAACAAGATGATGCAAAAGGGGCTTTTAATTTTTCTTCATTTTTTCAATCTTCTAAAAATCTTTTAACCAATATTAGTAAAGATGTATTGGTCAATTGGGTGCATCAAGAAAATGATTTTATTGATCATAATCGACAATACTTAATTCCACATCAATTATCTTCAAGAGGTCCTAAAATAGCAGTAGCAGACATTAATAAGGATGGACTTGAAGATTTTTTTGTTTGTGGTGCTTCCGAGCAGCCAAATACTATATTGGTTCAGCAAGCAAATGGAAATTTTGAAAAAATGATTTTACCTAATTCTGGGATGTCTTTACATGCCGAGAAAGTCGATGCTGTATTTTTTGATGCCAATTTGGATGGCTATCAAGACCTTTATATAGTAAGTGGTGGCAATCAATACGATAATGGCAATCCTGCACTTCTTGATCATTTTTATTTGAGTAATGGGAAGGGGGGATTTGTTCCTTCTGATCATTTAATACCTAAACTAGCTTTTAATAAATCTTCTGTAACTACTATTGATTTTGATAAAGATGGAGACACAGATTTATTTATAACAGGATTAGCAGATGCTGCCAAATATGGAATAGCCCAATCTTCTTATTTATTAGTTAATAATGGTAAAGCGTTATTCACTGTTGCTCCTAATTCAATAATTAACGCTGACAACCTTGGAATGGCTACCAGTTCAACGTCTGCAGATGTAAACAATGATGGGTGGAGTGATTTAATTATAGCTGGTGAATGGATGAAAATTACACTGTTCCAAAATCAGAAAGGCAAATTTAAAAAAGTCACTATTCCAAACTCAAGTGGGCTATGGCAAACTATTGTTCAAACTGATGTAAACAATGATGGGTGGATAGATTTTTTGGTAGGGAATTGGGGACACAATACCAAATTAAGTGCAGGTAAGAATGGGCCTTTAAAGTTATATGTAAAAGACTTTGATAACAATGGATCGCTTGAACAAGTGATGTGTTATACTATAAACAATAACGAATATACTTTTCTTGGGAAAGATGAATTAGAGAGGGCGCTCCCTGTGCTTAAAAAAGCATATTTAAAATATGGTGAAGTTGCTGGTAAAACGGTTCAGTACATGTTCTATGATTTATTTAAAGATTATATAGAATTAGATGCTGTTACCCTCAGTTCTGTATGTTTTATAAATAATGGCAAGGGAGGCTTCAAAATGTTTGATCTACCAAAGGAATTGCAAATGGCTCCCATTTATTCGTTTACTAAAATGATGAATCAAAAGAGTAATGGATTTGTTGCGTTTGGAAATTTTTTCGGTGTAATTCCATATGAAGGCCAATATGATGCATTGCAGCCTACTTATTTTAATTTTAATCAGCAACAAAATAAGTTTTTATTCGAGGGTATTATTCCTGATTTGCGAGGTGAATTTAGAGATGCAAAATGGTTGTGTAATAGGGATAATAAAAAGCTGTTAGTGGCTACTAGAAATAATAATACGTTAGTTTTTTTTGAATAGAATTTAATGACTCTAAATACCTTTAACAATGCTTAAATCAGGCTCAATCTTTATAATATTGATTTTATTGAGCTTTTGCTCCAATAAAAATAAGCTAGCCCCCAATGATAATGTAGTAGATAACGCTGCTAAAACTTATTATTGGGTAACTACTGGTGATCAATCTCAGCTGCTAACTAAACAATCTATTATTTTAAATACTGGGGGTGTTAATAATGCCTTGTCAGTAATTGATATAGATACTGCAACCAAATACCAAACAGTAGATGGTTTTGGCTATACTTTAACTGGAGGAAGTGCTTATTTAATAAATCAAATGGAGAGTAACCCTAAAGCTAGTTTGCTTAATGAGTTATTTGGCAGTAATGAAAATGCTATTGGAGTTAATTATTTAAGAATTAGTATCGGCGCTTCTGATTTAAGCAGTACTGTTTTTAGTTATAACGATTTACCAACTGGGCAAACAGATACTTTATTAAATCAATTTTCATTATCTGCAGACACAATTGATCTTATTCCAATTCTTCAAAAAATTGTAGCCATTAATCCTGCAATTAAAATAATGGCTACACCTTGGAGTCCTCCTATTTGGATGAAAGACAATCTAAATAGTATTGGAGGCAGTTTGCTGTCTAAATATTATCATGTTTATGCTAATTATTTTGTGAAGTATTTACAGCAAATGAAATTAAAAGGAATTTCCATTGACGCTATAACTATTCAAAATGAGCCTCAACATGGTGGGAATAATCCCAGTATGTTAATGAGTGCTAATCAACAAGCTGATTTTATTAAAAATCACTTAGGTCCATTATTTGAAAAAAACGGAATTAAAACAAAAATTGTCATTTGGGATCATAATTGCGACAATCCCAATTATCCAATTTCCATTTTAAATGATCTAGCAGCAAAGAAGTATATTGATGGATCCGCCTTTCATTTGTATAATGGAGATATTAGCGCATTGTCAACTGTATATAATGCACACCCAGATAAATCTCTTTATTTTACTGAACAATGGACAGGTAAAAATGGAACCTTTGATGGCGACTTAAAATGGCATATCAAAAATGTAATTATAGGATCAATGCGCAATCATAGCAAAAATGCTTTAGAGTGGAATTTAGCAAATGATCCATCCTTCGGACCAAGAACACCAGGAGGCTGTACAGAATGTAAAGGTGCATTAACAATTGCTGGGTCTACTGTATCAAAAAATGTTGCATTTTATATAATTGCACATGCTTCTAAATTTATCCCCTCCGGATCTATTAGAATTGGGAGTGGGATAGTGGGGAATTTATTCTCTGCGGCCTTTTTAACTCCTGATGGAAAAAAAGTAGTGATTGTCTTGAATAATGGTAATCAAGTAGAGCAGTTTAATTTGCGAATCAATAAACGTTGGTTAAGTTCGAGTTTAATGGGCGGTGCAGTGGCAACTTTTGTTATTTAATTTAATTGAGATGAATTATGCGGAATAAACTATTTCATATAAGCTTATGTTTAATAAGTTCAATTATTTTTCATGGTTGTAAAAAAAATAATCAAGTAACAGAAACCCCAATAGTAATTCCACAAGCACTTCTTAATACATCTATTCAATTAAATAATCTTGTTGTTAATTCAAGTGCTAACTATGATGTAAACATTGCTACCAAAATTAAACTCGCCTTTAATAACAAGGTTGATAAAGCAACTGTTCCACAAGCTGTAACTATATCTTTAAATGGAGTGGAGAATGTTTCAATAAATTTTTCATACGAGAATAATGATAGTTGTATTGTTGTTGTCCCTAGTACTCCTTTAAAGCATTTATCTAAGTATTTAGTTAGTGTAAGTACAAGCTTGACGTCTACGCAAAAAGGAAAATTAAATATTCCTATTTCAATTAGTTTTATCACCAGCATTGATTCTACCAATAAGTTTCCAGTCATATCTGATAATGCATTATTGGATACTATTCAAAAAAGAACGTTTAAGTATTTCTGGGATTTTGCACACCCCGTATCGGGATTATCTAGAGAAAGAAATTCTTCAGGCGAAATTGTAACCATCGGTGGGTCTGGTTTTGGTATTATGTCATTAATTGTTGCTGTTGATAGAAACTTTATTACTCGTGCTCAAGCATTAGATAGGTTAAAATTAATTGTTGACTTTCTAAAAAACAAAGCACAAAAATTTCATGGAGCTTTCCCGCATTGGATACATGGCACAACTGGAGAAGTAATACCCTTTAGTTCAAAAGACAACGGTGCTGATTTAGTTGAAACATCTTATTTAATTGCAGGTCTACTTTCGGCTAGAATGTATTTTAATGAGTCAACTGTTTCTGAAACCACACTAAGGGCTGATATCAATTCAATTTGGGATGGAGTAGAATGGAACTGGTTTAGACAAAATAACCAAGATGTACTTTATTGGCATTGGAGTCCTAATTTTCAGTGGGAGATGAATTTAAAAATCCAAGGTTGGAATGAATGTTTAATTACCTATATATTGGCTTCATCCTCTAATAATAATAATATACCTGCTTCTGTATACCATAATGGTTTTGCTCGAAGTGGGGCTATGGTTAATAACAATTCATATTATAATATTCAGTTACCATTAGGTCCGGCATTCGGTGGTCCTTTGTTTTATGCACAGTATAGTTTTTTAGGAATTGACCCTCGTGGCTTAAGTGATCAATACACTAATTATAATAATTATGTAGTAAATCATACTAGAATAAATTATGAATATTGTAAAGCGAATCCTAAACAGTTTTTTGGTTACAGCGAGAATGCATGGGGACTTACTGCAAGTGATATTCCCAATGGATATGCTGCAAGTTCGCCCACAAATGATTTGGGGGTAATTACCCCTACTGCTGCATTGTCCTCTTTCCCTTATACTCCCAAAGAGAGCATGCAAGCACTCAGTTTTTTTTACTATAAGCTTGGCGATAAAATTTGGTCAGATTATGGTTTTGTTGATGCATATAAATTGCAAGATTTATGGTTTGCCAGTTCTACATTGGCTATTGATCAGGGGCCAATTATTATAATGATTGAAAATTATCGATCAGGACTAATTTGGAGCTTATTAACTTCATGCCCTGAACTTAAAGTGGGCATGAAAAAGCTTGGATTTATTGCACCCTATTTATAAAATTCTTTTATGAGATTTTTTATTGTTTTATTTTTTGTCTTAGTCATGGGATCAGGTCAGATATTGGCACAACAAACAACTTATTGTAATCCCATCAATATTGATTATGGATTTACACCCATTCCCAATTTTTCTGAATGGGGCAAACACCGTGCTACTGCTGATCCTGTCATTGTAAATTTTAAAGGAGATTATTATTTATTTAGTACGAATCAATGGGGCTATTGGCATAGTAATGATATGCTTAAATGGAACTTTATTTCTAAGAAATTCCTACGACCATGGAACAAAGGTTATGATGAACTCTGTGCTCCTGCAGTTGGTGTTATTGGTGATACAATGATTGTTTTTGGATCCACTTATACCAATAATTTTACTTTATGGATGAGTACCAATCCAAAAGCTAATGAATGGAAACCATTGGTAGATTCGTTTGAAATTGGTGGTTGGGACCCAGCTTTTTTTACAGATGATGATGGTAAATTGTACATGTATAATGGTAGTAGCAATGTGTTTCCTCTATATGGAATAGAGTTAGATCGGAAAACTTTTAAACCAATTGGAACTCGTAAAGAAATTTATCACCTTAAATCATGGAGATATGGTTGGCAAAGATTTGGTGAGCACATGGATAATACCTTTTTAGACGCATTCATGGAAGGTGCATGGATTACTAAATACAAAAACAAATATTATTTGCAATATGGCGCTCCAGGTACTGAATTCAGTGGCTATGCAGATGGTGTAGCAATCGGAAATTCGCCTTTAGGACATTTTGAAGAACAATCGGACCCATTGAGTATGAAGCTTGGAGGTTTTGCAAGAGGTGCAGGACATGGGGCAAGTTTTCAAGATAATTCTGGTAAATATTGGCATGTAAGTACTATCATGTTATCTGTTAAGAACAATTTTGAAAGAAGAATTGGAATTTGGCCAACTGGATTTGATGCCGATGATATGATGTGGACTAGCACGGCTTTTGGTGATTATCCTCATTATTTACCAAAGTATAGAGAAATGGATCAAGTTCCACTACAATCTAATCCGGCATTTACTGGTTGGATGCTATTGAATTATAAAAAGCCTGTTAAGGTTTCTTCTACACTGGGAGGATATAGTGCAAATAATATCAACGATGAGCAAATGAAAACCTATTGGAGTGCTGTTTCTGCCAATCAATCTGAATGGTTGCAATCTGATTTGGGTTCAATTGTAAAGGTAAATGCAATACAAATTAATTATGCAGATCAAGATGCTACATTTTTGGGTAAGCAAACCAATTTGTATCATCAATACAAAATATTTGCTTCTGATGACGGTGTTAAATGGAACTTAATCATCGACAAATCATCTAATAAAATAGATATTCCACACGAATATGTTGAATTGGAGAAGCCAATTCTTACGCGGTTTCTTAGAATGGAAAATGTACATATGGCATCGGGTAAATTTGCTATAAGTGGATTTAGAGTATTTGGTAAGGGTAACGGATATAAGCCCCCGCCCGTCAAGCAATTTATGGTGTTAAGAACTGAAAAAGACAAAAGAAGTGCTTGGATTAAATGGTCGCCAGTTGATGATGCCTATGGGTATAATATTTACTATGGAACAAGTCCTGATAAATTATATAATTGCATCACAGTTCATGATATAAATGAGTATTGGTTTAAAGGAATGGATTTGAAAAAGACTTATTATTACACTATTGAAGCAATTAGTGAAAATGGACAGTCTGATAAATTTAAAATTTTAAAAGTGGAATAATGAAAAATATAGTAAAATTAGCATTGAGTTTTGTTGGGCTTTTTATTTTTAGTGTACTGCATGCGCAGGATGCTAAAATGAATACATTCATCAATCAGTTGATGGCTAAAATGACTTTGGAAGAAAAATTAGGTCAGCTGAATCTACCTAGTTCTGGTGATTTTGTTACGGGTGCTGCTGCAAGTTCTGATATTGCTAAAAAAATTGAAGCTGGTAAAGTAGGGGGCTTATTTAATATTAAGTCTGTTGCAAAAATTAAAGAAGTACAAAAGTTAGCAGTAGAAAAAAGCAGGCTAAAAATTCCATTGATGTTTGGAATGGATGTGATTCACGGATATGAAACGGTGTTTCCAATCCCTTTAGGAATGAGTGCTACTTGGGACATGCCATTAATTGAACGCAGTGCAAGAATTGCTGCGAATGAAGCAAGCTCAGATGGCATCAACTGGACTTTTTCTCCAATGGTAGATATATCTAGAGATCCAAGATGGGGTAGAATTTCTGAGGGCAATGGAGAAGATCCTTATTTGGGCGGGCAAATTGCCAAAGCTATGATTAAGGGTTATCAGGGCAATGATTTGTCTAAGAACAATACCTTGCTTGCTTGTGTAAAACATTATGCTTTATATGGAGCTGCCGAAGCTGGTAGAGACTATGGTACTACTGATATGAGCCGAGTTAGAATGTTCAATGAATACATGTTGCCTTATAAAGCTGCAGTAGACGCTGGTGTTGGTTCTGTAATGGCTTCATTTAATGAAATTGATGGGTTGCCTGCGCATGGTAATAAATGGTTGTTAACCGATGTATTAAAAAAGCAATGGGGTTTTAAAGGTATGGTCGTGTCTGATTATACAGGCATTAATGAAATGATTGCACACGGGGTAGGTGATTTAAAAACTGTGTCTGCCTTATCTATGAATGCTGGTTTAGATATGGACATGGTAGGAGAAGGTTTTTTAACCACTTTAGGGGCATCATTAAAAGAGAAAAAAGTGACGCTCGCTCGTATTGATGAAGCTTGTAGGAAAATTTTGGAAGCAAAATATAAATTGGGATTATTCGAAGATCCTTACCGGTATATAGATGAGAATAGAGCCAAAACAGAAGTGTTTTCTGCTGCTAACAGAAAAGAAGCAAGAACCATTGCTGCACAAAGTTTTGTGTTGTTAAAAAACGCGAACAACACTTTGCCTTTAAAGAAATCTGGAGCAATCGCATTGATTGGACCTTTGGCCGATAACAAAGAAAATATGGGTGGTACTTGGAGTGTAGCTGCAAATTTAAGCAAAGCTACTTCTTTATTACAAGCATTTAAAGAAACCATTGGGGACAAGGTAGCTATTCATTATGCAAAGGGATCCAACTTAGATGCTGATGCAAAATTTGAAGAGCGTGCGGGAATGTTTGGTAAGTCATTAAAGCGAGACAATAGAACAGATGATCAATTGTTGAATGAAGCATTGGATGCTGCTGCAAAGTCTGATGTAATTGTAGTTGCTGCAGGCGAGAGTGCCGAAATGAGTGGAGAAGCAAGCAGTAGAAGCAATTTGGATATTCCTGGTATTCAAAAGAATTTGATTAAAGCATTATTGAAAACTGGTAAACCAGTAGTACTAGTATTATTTACAGGAAGACCATTAACCCTTACCTGGGAAAATGAATATGTACCTGCCATCTTAAACGTTTGGTTCCCTGGATCAGAAGGGCCATATGCAATTGCGGATGTATTATTTGGAGACGTGAATCCATCTGGAAAATTATCTGCAACCTTCCCACAAAATGTTGGACAAGTACCTTTGTTTTATAATCATAAAAACACCGGTCGTCCTTTACGTGGGCCTTGGTTTCAAAAATTCCAAAGTAACTATCTAGATGTGAGCAATGATCCACTGTATCCTTTTGGTTATGGCTTAAGCTATACTAACTTTAATTATAGTGATTTGGTTTTGAGTAGTAATAAAGCAAAAGGTAATCAATCGGTAACTGCTTCTGTAACCCTTACCAATAAAGGGTCTTATGAAGGTAAAGAAGTAGTTCAATTATATATAAGAGATATAGTTGGTTCTATTACTAGACCAGTATCTGAATTAAAAGGGTTCCAAAAAATTAGTTTGAAGCCTGGTGAATCAACTAAAGTTAGTTTCACTATCACGCCCGAAGATTTGAAATTCTACAATTATGATTTGAAATATGATTGGGAAGCCGGTGATTTTGAAATCATGATTGGAACCAATGCACAAACAGTTAAAAAAGCCACCATCAATTGGTCTAAATAATTCATCTCAATCCTCAATTTATCAATATGAAATTTTTTGTAAGTTTTCTTTTCGTTGGTTTAATTAGCAGTGCTATTCAAGGGCAGGTAAAGCCAGAATGGACTGAAGTATTTCAAAAAATGAATACTGAAATAGACCAACACTCAAAAGCCTATAGCAGTTTAAAAACCGCTACTGAAACCATTGGCCATCGATTAACTGGATCTGAGAACGGAAAAAAGGCAGAAACTTTTGCTTATAATTTATTGAAGTCTTATGGGTTTAAAGACGTAAAATACCAACCATTTGAAGTAGAAAGTTGGAGTAGGGGAACGTTATCTGTAAAAATTGGTACCGACCTCAATAACTTACAAACGGTGAAGTCGGTGTCTTTGGCGCATGCTCCAGTAAAAGCCAATGTAAAGCTAGAGCTGGTAGACATGGGGAATGGATTAGAAGAAGACTATATTAATAATCCCGGCAAAGTAACTGGTAAAATTGCTGTGGTCTATTTGGGTATTTTGCCAGGATCTAAAGCAGGTTTAAAAAACTTACACCGTTCTGAAAAAACGGCTTTATCTACTAAGTATGGTGCAAAAGGCATCA
>Ga0207952_1000564_pt1 | contig 26951 bp, 24 predicted proteins | sample SubbioR12Aug_8Ca_FD_184831 | JGI IMG/M metagenome (GOLD analysis project Ga0207952, IMG submission 184831) | Serpentinite rock and fluid subsurface biosphere microbial communities from McLaughlin Reserve, California, USA - CR12Aug_8Ca (SPAdes) | ecosystem: Environmental > Terrestrial > Deep...
CCCGCGGGTTGCGCAATGGCGCGGGTGCAGCCGCCACGGCTCCTGAGCCGTGGACAGTCCCAACAACGACCCCGTCTCCACCACACGCCGAATAACGACGTGGGAACAGACACTTAACGACGCCTGAGCAACACGGCGCGCCGGGGCATGTTCAATAAAGAAGACGCGAGACGCGTAAAAGCCGGCAAAATCAGGCTTTTCTCGCAATAGTGGACATCTTTCTGGACACAAAACGTTACATTCAGGCGTCCACAAATAACGGGCGAAAAGCCCGCCGTTACTGGCTTTCCGGCGTGCGGAGAGCCGAAATCGTGAGGGTAGATATGGCGTGGACTTCGGCGAGGAGGTTACGCCGCGCGTGTCACTCCGCTGCCTTGGCCGCCGACGCGGGGGCACGCACGCCGCCACGCGAGAACATCGCCTCGACGTCGCCCATGGCATAGCCGAGCTCGCGCAGGATATCCGGTCCGTCCTCGCCAATATGCGGGGCGTGTTGCTGTGGTTCGTGCGTCGAGGCGGGCGGCAGGCCGGGAATGTTGGCGACGGGCATGCGGCCAAAACCATCCTGCTCGATCCAGTCGACGGAGCCCGACTCCTTCACATGCGGATGGTCGAGGTAGTCGGTGTAGTTGTTCACCCGTTCGCAGAACACATCCTTGGGCTGCAGGATCGCGATCCATTCCTCGGTGGTCCTGGTCGGCATCGTCTCGTTCAGCGCCTTGATGATCCTGGGCGCGTTCTTGATGCGGTCGTTGTGACCCTGCAGGCCGGGATCGTCGGCAATGTCCTGGCGGCCGATCAGCTCGAACAGCAGCCGGAAGTGATGCGGCCGCATGGCGCTCACCATGATGTAGCCGTTCTTCGTCTTGTAGCTGCCGGCCGGCATGTAGAGGACCGGCGGCGCACCCTTGGAGAATATCCATTCCATCAGCTTGGCGCCCTGGAAGGCGGCGGCCGAGCGCATCAGACTCGAGTCGATGAAGCAGCCTTCGCTGTAGCGGAACTGGCGCATGAGGGCGGTGCTGAGCGCCTGGAACGTGTAGAGGCCGGTCGTCACGTCGACGGCGATCATGCCCTGACGCCACGGCGTGCCGTCCGGCATCCTGTTCATCACCATCATGCCGCTGAAAGCCTGGATGAGGCCGTCGACCGTGGGACGCTTGCTGTAGGGCCCGGTCTGGCCGAAGCCCGAGACCGAGCAATAGATGACGTTCGGATTGACCTTCTTGATGTCCTCGTAGCCGAAGCCCAGGCGCTGGATGACGCCGGGGCGGAAACTCTCCATCACCACCTGGGCCTTGGCTGCGAGCTTCTTCACCACGGCGATGCCGTCGGCCGACTTGAGGTCGAGGGCGATGCTGCGCTTGCCGCGATTGAAGGCGACGGAATGGGCGCAGTGATCGCCCTTCAGTTCACCGAGCGCCCGGCCCCAGTCGCCCTCCGGCGGCTCGATCTTGATGACGTCGGCGCCGTGCAGGGCGAGCAGCATCGAGGCATGCGGCCCCGCGATGCCCTGCGTGAAGTCGAGGACGGTGATGCCGTCGAATGCGCCTTTGATCGTCGTCACTGGATCCCTCCCGAGGGCGCTGAACGTACGTTTACCGACGCCGCCGATGCAAGGGCCGCCCTGCAGGGAAGCCGTGCACGCATGAAGAAAAGTTACGGAAAGCGGCACACAAGCTCGTTTGCAGCGAGAGGGTCGGCGCCGTCCAATAGGTGCAGATGCACATATCTGGGAGTTTGTCATGGCCACGCTGCCGCTGCCGATCACAGCTCTTGCTGCTGCCAGTTACGTCGCGCCCGCGTTGGTGGCGCCCTTCTTCCGTCGGCTGATGCTGCAGCCGCGGCGCCATGTCAGCGCCCCGCCGGTGCTGACGCTACGCGCCGCCGACCAGCGACTCGATCTCGGCGAGGGGCTTGTGGCGTGGCGCTGGGGCGAGGGGCCAACCGTCCTTCTGGCGCATGGCTTCGAGGGTAGCCCGGTTCAATTCGGCGCCGTGATCGACGCACTGGTCGAGCGCGGCTACACGGTGGTGGCGCTCGACATGCCGGCACACGGCGCCTCCGGTGGCGATGAAGCTTCTCCCGGCACCTTTGCGCGTGCCGTCAGCCAGGCGCTCGGCCAACTCGGCCCGGTCCATGCGGTTATCGGCCATTCGCTTGGCGCAGCGGCCGGCCTCTATGCCGTGGCACAGCGCGGTGGCGTCGGCCGCATCGCGCTCGTTTCCGCACCGAGCGCGCTGGAGCGGGTGTTGCGCGGTTTCGCCGGCGCCGTGAGGCTCTCCCGGCGCGGCGCCGACGCCTTCGTGGCGTCGGTCGAGCGGCGTGTCGGCCAACCGGCCGCCGATTTCGACGTCAAACGGATCGCGCCGCTGCTTTCTCTGCCGATTCTGCTGATCCACGACCAGAACGACCGCCAGGTACCGGTGGCCGAAGCGGCGCGGGCAGCTCGCATGTTGCCGGGCGCCGAGTTGATGGTGACGCGCGGCCTCGGCCACAACAGGTTGCTGGCCGATCCCGCCGTGGTGACCGCCGTCGTGGATTTCGTCGCCGCTCAGGAAATGCCCCGTCAGGAGATGATGGGAAGCGCGTGAACGTCGTAGGCGTGGGAGATCTTGCGGCCGAGGACCGGATCGTCGAGCTCCATCTCGAAGCGCGGTGACGGCCGGATCGTGCCGATGGCGGGCATGGTGCCGCAGAACATGACAGTTCCCATGGGCAGGCGCTTGTTGTCCTGCCAGCCGAAGATGAGCTCGCGTGGGTCGCGGATCTTGGCCAGCGGCCCTTCCTGGTAGAGCACCCGCTTGCCGCCTTCCCGGATGAAGCTGCGCAGCACGAGCTTGTCCCAGTGCGGCTCGACTTCCTCGAAGCGCCAGGCCGCGCGGCCGATTGGCTTGGCGCACATCTGCTTGGAAATGGCGATGCCGTAGCTTTCGACCTTGCGGTCGGTATGGTCGGCGCCGACCGTGACCCAGAGGCGGTCGGCCGCGCCGATCAGCACGGGCTCGACCTCGCCCGAGCTGTCGTCGCCCAGCACCTGGATGCTGTCGGCCTGGGTCAGCATTTGTGCGGCGGCGCGGTAGTAGATCGGCACCCGCGACGGCGGCTGCACGCCGATCGCCTTCAATTCCTCGATATGATGGTTGAGCGCGGCGACGTCGCGGCCAGTCCAACCGGCGATCACCAGATCCTTTGGTCGACAGTGACCTTCTCCACCGCGCCTTTGGCGTAGCCGTCGAACTCCAGGGGCGCCATCGTCAGAGGACGGCGAGCTGCGAATTCAGGAGATCGGTTACCAGCATGTAGCCCGGCGCGTGGGTGATGCAGAACGCGGGCTTCACCGTCGCCACGACCGATTGCGGGGTGACGCCGCAGGCCCAGAACACCGGGAACTCGTCGTCGCGCACCGGCACGGCGTCGCCATAGTCGGGCTTGGCGATGTCCTTGATGCCGATCAGCTCGGGCTTGCCGAGATGCACTGGCGCGCCGTGCACCGAGGGGAAGCGCGTCGTCACCTGCACGGCGCGGATCGCGTCGGCCGGCTTGAACGGGCGCATCGAGACCACCATCGGGCCATGGAACGGGCCGCTCGGCTTGCACTCGATGTTGGTCCGGTACATCGGCACGTTGCTGTTGCAGGTTTGGTGGCGCAGCTCGAGACCGTTCTCGATCAGCGCCTCTTCAAAGGAGAACGAGCAGCCGAGCACGAACGACACGAGATCGTCGCGCCACACCTTCTTGAGGTCGGTCACTTCCTCGACCAGCTCGCCGTTCTTCCAGACGCGGTAGAGCGGGATGTCGGTGCGGATGTCGAGATCCTCGCCGAGGGCGGGCAGGCGCGGATCGCCCGGCTCCGAGGAGGCAAGCAGCGGGCAGGGCTTGGGGTTGAGCTGGCAGAAGCGCGCGAAATCGGCGGCGAATTCCTTGGGCAGGATGGCAAGATTGCCCTGCACATAGCCCGGCGCCATGCCCGAGGTCGGCAGCCGATGGCCGCCGGCGCGGATGCGGCGGCGGGCGTCGCGGCCGGTCTCGCCCTTGAGATTGGTAATCGTGGTGTCCATCGCGAACTCCTAGACGTGTTGGCCGCCGTTGATCTGGATCTCGGCGCCGGAAACGTAGCTTGCGCCCTTCTCGCAGAGGAAGTGGATCACGTCAGCCACTTCATCCGGCGTGCCGAGGCGGCGCATCGGGATCTGCTCTTCGACGATCTGCTCGGTCCCCGGCGAAAGAATCGCGGTATCGATCTCGCCCGGCGCAATGGCGTTCACGCGAATGCCGCGGGGCCCGAAATCGTGGGCCATTTCGCGGGTCAGCGCGGCCAGCGCCGCTTTCGAGGTTGCATAAGCCGAACCGGCGAAGGGGTGGACGCGGCTGCCGGCGATCGACGTGACATTGACGACGCAGCCACGCGCTTCGGCCAATTCCGTCATCAAGCCGCGTGCCAGCGCGACGGGGGCGAAGAAATTGACGTTGAACACGCGCTGCCAGAGATCGAACGGCGTGTCGATGGCGCCCAGCCGGCCGCCGGTTTCGTCTTTGGGCGAGATCGCCGCATTGTTGACCAGAGCATCGAGCCGTCCGCCGCCCAGGCGCTCGCGGATGTCGTCGATGCCGCGGCTGACATCGTTCGGCTGTGCGAGATCGATCTGCACGTGGTTCTTGTCGCCGCCCGGCCACGGGCAGAGCACGCTGAAGGGCTGGCGCGAGACCGTGATCACCCGCCAGCCGCCGGCGCTGAATTTCTTCACGGTCGCATGCCCGATGCCACGGCTGGCGCCGGTCAGGACCAGGGTCCTAGCATTGTCGTACTGGGTCGCGGGTTTCATGACGGGCTCAATTCTGAACAGGTGAAAAACAATCCTACTCTGCCTCGGCGTCAATATCGCGGCCGATGTTGGGACCTATAAGAAGTGGCTGGGCCGACGATGCAACGCGACCCATGGTGTATTTATGTGAAACCACCATATCGTCCGTTAATTCATTGTGATTGAAGCATTTTTATTGAATCCGTGAAGCTTCTGGGATAGGTTTCCTGCCGGCCTAGCCCAATATATTTCGGGCTGTTCGGCCGTTTTTTTGACGAAGCAATTTTGGAGTGGTTCGCCATGCCGGACGAACGCCGGGCGCACGCGCCGACACCTCTTTTGAAGACACGACCTGCCACGATGCTGACTGCCATTGGTCTTTGCGCGATGATCATCGTCATGCAGCTGGTGCCCGACATCCGTGACATGACCTCCACCCGGGTGCCCGCGCCCGTGGTTGCCAGCACGCGCTGATTTCCGGGCGCCCGAGGTTGGGGCGCTTGTGCACCCGCCCGGGAACGCGCATTTAGGGCGCCAGGTTGCGCGTGCCCATGTCATCTGAAAACGATCAGGCTCTGCCGCTCGGTACGCGGCTCGGCGATTATCGACTCGATGCGATCATCGGGCATGGTGGGTTCGGTATCACTTACCGCGCCTTCGACACCCAGCTCGCCAAGTTCGTTGCCATCAAGGAGTACTTTCCGGTCGAGTTCGCCATGCGCCGTTCCGACGGAGAGGTCGCGCCGCGTGGGACGCGCTTCACCGACGATTTCGTCTGGGGTCGCGAGCGCTTTCTCGACGAGGCGCGCGCGCTCGCGCGGTTCCGCCACGCCCACATCGTCCCGGTGCTCCGCTATTTCGAAGCCAACGGCACGGCCTACACGGTCATGGAGTTCGAAGACGGGCGCAGCGTGGCACAGCTGCTGCGCACGCCGAACCGTCGCCTGCAGCCAGACGAGGTGCGCAGACTCGCCGAGGGTCTGCTGAGCGGGTTGCGTGCCGTTCATGCCCAGGGCTTCCTGCATCGCGACATCAAGCCGTCGAACATCATCGTCCGGCATGACGGCGTGCCGGTTCTCATCGACTTCGGTGCGGCGCGTCAGGCGATGGGGGCGCACACGCGCACCCTCACGAGCATTCTGACGCCGCAGTATGCGCCCATCGAGCAGTACGCCCTCGACGGCAAGCAGGGTCCGTGGAGCGACATCTACTCAGCGGCGGCGGTCCTGCATCATGCCGTCGCCGGCAGTCCACCGCCCGAAGCGGTGAGCCGAGTCGGCACGGATCCTTATCGGCCACTGGCAGTAACGCAAGCCGATCGCTTCGACCAGACACTGCTCGTGGCGATCGATAGCGGACTGGCGTTCGCACCAGATGAGAGACCGCAGACCATCGCGGACTGGAGCGTGCTGTTCGGTGCGGCCTTGCCACTGATCGACGATGCGCCGACGCAGCGTCTGCCGGGGGCGACCGTTGCGCGGCGGCTGGGCGGCGTCAGTCGCGAACATCTCGAACCCGATGCGGCTACTCCGTTGTCCGTCCAACCAAGATCGAAAGCGGGCATCTTGGTGGCCGTCGTGCTGATCGTCGCGGCGGCCGTTGCACTGTGGCGATACCAGCCGGAGATTCGTGGCCTGCTCGCGGGTGCTTCGCCTTCAAATCCACCGGTGGCGGAAATGCCATCGCGTCTCGAAGTGGACCAGCCGCCGGCAACCCCGCCGTCCCCGACATCGCCGCCCGTCACCGCGCCATCCACCCCGCCTGCTGCAGTACCGCCGGCTGTTCCCGATCCTTCTGCAAAGAAGGCTCTCGTGGACCAGGCCCAACGCGCCGCAAGCGCCGCGCGCGCCATGCTAGATCGCGCCGATGAGGCCTCCAAGGCTGCGCGCTCGATGGCCGGCGAGGCGCGCATCGTGGCCGCCCGCGCAGCACGCACCGCTCTCGAGAATGCCGAGCGTCTGTCGTACGACGGTGGGGCGAGCTACATCGGTCAGGTCGCGGCCGGCAAGCGGCAGGGTCTTGGTGTCGCCGATCTCGCGAACGGCGAGCGTCAGGCCGGCGACTGGGACGCCGATCGCCTGAGCGGCCTTGGTATCGTGAGACTGGGCGACGGCACGCGTTATGCCGGCCAATGGCGCGACGGCCAGTCGACCGGGTTGGGCGTTCGCGAAAAGCCGGACATCGAGCGCGCCGAAGGCAATTTCGTCGCAGGGCATCTGGAGGGCCTTGGCGTTCGCCGAACGCTCGCCAATCCCAACGTGGTGCAGTCCGGCGAATTCCAGGCCGATAGGCTGGATGGGCCGGGCGTCGAGGCGGTTGGCGACCGCGAACGCTACGAAGGTGGTTTTCGCAACGGCCGGCGGCAGGGCTATGGCCACATTACCGGTGCTGACGGCAAGGTGCGCGCGGGCTTGTGGGAAGATGGAAAGCTTGTCGATTCAACACCTTGAGGGCGATGGCACGGAAGTTGCGGCCTAGGCCCGCAACCGTTTCCCATTGGCCTCCGTGACCAAAGCCCTGTCCGTCCTCTTGATCGACGACAATCCTGCCCGCGCCGAAATCGTCGAGTCGGGGTTGCGGGACGCGGGGTACGTGCTGCTTGAACGTCTGGAGGGCACCTACGATCTTTTGGCCCGCGTTGGCACGCTGAAGCCTGACGTCATCGTCGTCAGCATCGACAGTCCGACCCGCGATGCTATCGAAGACCTGCGCCGGACAACTGAAAAACAGCCGCGACCGATCGCGCTGTTTGCCGACCGTTCGGATCCGGCGACGATTGCCGCTGCGATGGAGGCTGGCGTTTCCGCCTATGTCGTGAAGGGGCTGGCGCAGGACCGCGTGCAATCGGTCGTCGACGTCGCGATCGCGCACTTCAATCGATTCCACGTGATGCGTGAGGAACTCGATCGGGCACGCCTGTCGCTCGTCGAGCGCAAGACGGTCGACCGGGCCAAGGGCCTTCTGATGGAGCAGAAGGGGATCAGCGAGGAGGCTGCCTACCGGCTGCTGCGCAAGCTCGCCATGGATCAGAACAAGCGTATCGGGGAAGTGGCCCAGGACGTCCTGACCTACGCCAAGGCCTTTAAACTCTAGGCTAAGGCCCCCTGCCTCAAAAATGAGCATGATGCATATGTGAGCAACAAAGCCCTGCGGATGTCCCGGGTATGACCGGCAGGCAGGTAAGAAGGGCGCGCATATTATGCCGAAATATCAATAGATTAAGGGAAATCTGGCCTTGCTACCCGCTGTGGCACACTTCCTGCTGCACTGCAGCAGTGGGAAGCCAACGACGGATTCCCTGAAGTGCTCGACGGGCCAATGACGGCTCGTCTTCGGACAACGACGTCCTGCGCAGCCGGCTCATGCCGGCTGAACGGGGCGTTTTTTTTTTGGAGTTGAGCGTCGTGGGCCATCTCGAACGAACGAAAGTGACGGTGGGTTTCATCCCGCTGATCGACTGCGCGCCCATCCTGTTTGCGGACATCCTGGGGCTGTTCGAACGGCACGGTCTCGACGTCGAGATCCGCCGCGAGGTCTCATGGGCGAACGTCCGCGACAAGGTGGCGCTCGGCCTGCTCGACGCCGCGCACATGCTGTCGCCCATGCCGCTTGCGACCACGCTCGGCATCGACAGCGTCAACGTGCCGATGATCGCGGCCATGACCCTCCAGCTCAACGGCAACTCGATCACCTTATCCAATGCGTTGTGGCGAGAGATCGAGGAGGTAGCGCCCGAGTTCGTCGGCGACCGTCATGCCGACGGCATGCCGCTCGACGCGCGCGCCTTGGCATCAGTCGTTCGTCGTCGTTCCGAACTCGGCAAGGCACCGCTCACGCTTGCCTCGGTCTTCACCTTTTCGTCGCACAATCACCTGCTGCGCCTCTGGCTGGCGTCGGGTGGTATCGATCCGGATCGCGACGTGCGGTTCACCGTCGTGCCGCCGCCGCACATGGTGGCGCATCTCTCCGGCGGTGCCATCGACGGCTACTGCGTCGGCGAGCCGTGGAACCAGCAGGCCGTGTCGCATGGCATCGGCCGCATCGCGGCGACCAGCCTGGATATCTGGAATTCGATGCCGGAAAAGGTGCTGGGCACGACGGAAGCCTGGGCGCAGCGCAATCCCAAGACGCTGATTGCGCTGGTGAAGGCAATCACCGAAGCCGGCGCCTGGCTCGACGATCCGGCCAACCGCGCCGAGGCCGCCCGCGTGCTGTCGAGTCCGCGCTACGTCAATGTCCCGGCCGAAGTGATCGCCAAATCATTGGCCTTGCCGAATTTCCATATCTTTCACCGCCAGCTCGCCAATTTCCCGTGGCGCAGCCATGCCGACTGGTTCCTGGCGCAGATGGTGCGCTGGGGGCAGATCGCGCCACGCACCGATCTCGGCGCCGTCGCCGACCGTGTGTTCCGCACCGACATCTATCGCGCCGCTGCCAGCGAACTGGGCCTGCCGTGCCCGCTCACCGACCGCAAGGTCGAGGGTGCCCACGGCGATCCTTGGATCCTGCCGACCAACGGCGCGCCGATTGCGATGGGACCCGACAAGTTCCTCGACGGATCGGTGTTCGATTCAAGCCTTGAAACGTCAACAATCGTCAAACAGCAGGAGAGCAATCATGGCGACTAAGAGGGCCGACAAGGGGCTGGGGCGGCGCGACATCCTGAAGAACGCCGGCGGCGTGGCGGCAACCGCGGCGTTGATGAGCGCCGTGCGCGCCTCGTTCCCCGGTGGTGCCTTCGCGCAGACAGCCGGCCCCGAGACCAACAAGGTCACGCTGGGCTTCATCGCGCTCACAGACTCCTCACCGCTGATCGTGGCAAAGGAGAAGAAGCTCTACGACAAGTACGGCATCACCGACGCCAACATCAACAAGCAGGCTTCGTGGGGCACGACACGCGACAACATCGTCCTGGGTTCGGGCTCGGGCGGCATCGACGGTGCGCATATCCTGACGCCCAAGCCCTATCAGATTTCCCTGGGTCTCACGACGCCGGAGAACAAGCCGGTGCCGATGTACATCCTGTCGCGGCTCAACACCAACGGACAGGCGATCTCGGTCGCCAAGGACCTGATGGCCACTGGCGCGACGGTCAATTCCGCGCCGCTCAAGGCGGCCTTTGCCAAGATGAAGGCAGCCGGCAAGGATCCGAAGTGCGCCATGACCTTTCGCGGCGGCACGCACGACGTGTGGATCCGCTACTGGCTGGCCGCCGGGGGCATCGATCCGGAGAAGGATGTCTCGACCATCGTCGTGCCGCCGCCCCAGATGGTGGCCAACATGAAGGTCGGCAGCATGGAGGCCTTCTGCGTCGGCGAGCCGTGGAACGAGCAGCTCGTCAACCAAGGCATCGGCTATACCGCCTGCACCACGGGCGATATCTGGAAGAATCACCCGGAGAAGAGTCTCGGTCTGCGCGCCGACTGGGTAGACAAGAATCCCAAGGCGGCGAAGGCAGTTCTGCAGGCAGTGCTTGAGGCGGCGCAATGGTGCGATAAGCTCGAGAATGCTAAGGAACTCGCCGACATCGTGGGCAAACGCCAATGGTTCAACTGCCCACCGGCCGATATCGTCAACCGAATCAAGGGTGAGGTGAACTACGGCGACGGCCGCAAGATCGACAACCGCGACCTGTCGATGAAGTTCTGGCGCGACCATGCCTCCTACCCGTACCAGAGCCACGATCTTTGGTTCCTCACCGAGAACCAGCGTTGGGGAATGATGGCCACCGACCTCGACACCAAGGCGATCATCGCCAAGGTCAACCGCGAGGATCTGTGGCGCGAGGCCGCCAAGGGCATCGGCGTTGCCGACAAGGACATGCCGGTCGGCACGTCGCGCGGCAAGGAAACCTTCTTCGACGGCAAGGTCTTCGATCCGGCCGACCCGAAGGCCTATCTCACCAGCCTCCAGATCAAGAAGGTGGCGTGATGCAGGCTGCCAAAGTCGCCACCTCGGTAGCGGCCGTAGCGCCGCCATCGGGCACCACGGCCGAGATCGTGGCCTTCCGGCCGCCGATGCGGCCAGTACTGGAGCAGATCTCTGACGCCGCGCGCCATACGATCAGGGTCGTGCTGCCGCCGCTCATCGTGATCTCGATCACGCTGTTCGTCTGGCAGCTCCTGTGCTCGGAGCCCGGCGCGCGGCTGCCGCCGCCCACCAAGGTGGTGTCCGATGCCTGGGACTTCATCGTCGACCCGTTCTACGACAATGGCGGCATCGACAAGGGCGCCTTCTGGCAGATTTCCAAGAGCCTCGGCCGCGTCGGCATCGGTTTTAGCTTCGCCGCCGTGGTCGGCATCGCGCTGGGCGTTCTGGTCGGACAGAGCACCTGGGCGATGCGCGGCCTCGATCCGATCTTCCAGGTGTTGCGCACCGTGCCGCCACTCGCCTGGCTGCCGCTGTCGCTCGCGGGCTTCCGCCACTCCGATCCCTCGGCGCTGTTCGTGATCTTCATCACCTCGATCTGGCCGATCATCATCAACACCTCGGTGGGCGTGCGGAACATTCCGCAAGACTATCGTAACGTGGCGGCGGTGATCCGGCTCTCGTGGTGGGAGGTCTTCTACAAGATCACGCTGCCCGCCACCGTGCCCTACATCTTCACCGGCCTGCGCATCGGTGTGGGCTTGAGCTGGCTCGCCATCGTCGCGGCCGAGATGCTGATCGGCGGCGTCGGCATCGGCTTCTTCATTTGGGACGCGTGGAACAGCTCGCGCATCTCCGACATCATCGTGGCCCTGGTCTACATCGGTATCGTCGGCTTCCTGCTCGACAAGCTGATCGCCACGGTCGGGCACTTCGTCAGCCACGGCGTCGCGGCCCAATGAGCCCGACGCACCAGGAGGACCGATCATGAACCAGCCTTATCTCAAGTTCGAACAGATCGGCATGAGCTTCCGTCGCGGCCAGATGGAGACGGAAGTGCTGCGCGACGTAAATCTCCACATCGAACAGGGTGAGTTCGTGTCGATGATCGGCCACTCCGGTTGCGGCAAGTCGACCTTGCTCAATATCCTGGGCGGCCTGCTGCAGTCGACGACCGGCGAGGTTTTCCTCGAAGGCAAGGTGGTGGACGAGCCCGGTCCCGACCGGGCCATCGTCTTCCAGAACCATTCGCTGCTGCCCTGGCTCACCGTCTACGGCAACATCGCCATCGCCGTCGACAAGGTGTTCGGTTCGCGCAAGAGCAAGGCCGAGCGTCACGACTGGGTCATGCACAATCTCGAGTTGGTGCAGATGGCCCAGGCCAAGGACAAGCGCCCGCATGAAGTCTCGGGCGGCATGAAGCAGCGGGTCGGCATCGCCCGGGCGCTCGCCATGCAGCCCAAGGTGCTGTTGATGGATGAGCCATTCGGCGCGCTCGACGCGCTGACGCGGGCACACCTGCAGGACAGCGTGATGGAGATCCACGCCAAGCTCGGCAATACCGTGCTGATGATCACCCACGACGTCGACGAGGCAGTGCTGCTGTCGGATCGCGTGGTCATGATGACCAACGGCCCTGCCGCCACCATCGGCGAGATTCTCGCGATCGACCTGCCGCGGCCGCGCCGCCGGCTCGAGCTTGCGACCGATCCGGAGTATGCGCGCTGCAGGGCTGCCGTGCTGGAATTCCTTTACGCCCGTCACCGGGTTCCAGCGCGGGCGGCGGCCTGAGCGGCGACATGACCGACTTCGACGACCAGCAGAAGCAATGGCTGCAGGGTTTCGTCAGCGGCATCGAGGCGCGCAAGGCCGCCGACAAACTGGCGGGTCGCACCGCCGGCGCGCCGACAGCCGCGCCACCAAATATGGGGGGCGGTCCCGACGCTCTGCAGTACGCTGCCCAGGACCGCGCGATCGCGGCGGGTGGCAAGTTGGTCGTCGAGGAAAAAGCCAAGCGCGAGCGTCACCCGCTCGACCGCTGGGACGAGGTCGTGGCGCGCGCCGAGGCGGGACAGTTTCCCAGGGGCGCCGACGTGCTTCTCACCAAGTATCACGGCCTCTTCTATGTCGCGCCGACGCAGAATTCCTACATGTGCCGTCTGCGCATTCCCAACGGCATCCTGAATGCCTGGCAAATGAAAGGCCTCGCCCGCGCCGCCGACTCCTTCGGCGGCGGCTATGCCGATGTGACGACCCGCGCCAACCTGCAGATCCGCGAGATTCCCGCGCAGCATGGCGTCGACCTGCTGCTCGCGGTGCAGGATCTCGGCCTGACGGCGCGCGGTTCCGGCGCCGACAATATCCGCAACATCACGGGCAGCCCGACCGCCGGCATCGATCCGCAGGAGCTCTACGACACGCGGCCGTTGTGCCGCGCCATGCATCACTACATCCTCAATCATCGCGAGATGTACGGCCTGCCGCGCAAGTTCAACATCGCCTTCGACGGTGGCGGGCGCGTGCCGGTGCTGGAAGACACCAACGACATCGGCTTCGTGGCGACCGAGGTGAGGGATGGTGTGGGCTTCGAGCCGGGCGTCTATTTCCGCCTGCTGCTGGGGGGCATCACCGGCCACCTCGATTTTGCCTTCGACACCGCGGTCCTGCTCAAGCCCGAGGAGTGCGTGAAGGTCGCGGGCGCCGTCATCCGGGCCTTTGCCATTCATGGCGACCGCACCAACCGCCAGAAGGCGCGCCTGAAATACGTGATCGACCGGATGGGACGCGAGACGTTCCTCAAGGAGGTCGAGAAGGAATACGGCACCCTGCGTCGGGCGATCGGTGCCGAAGTGATGCCGCGTGTGCCGGCTGACAAGCATGGCCATATCGGCGTGCGCGGCCAGAAGCAGTCCGGTCTCAACTATCTCGGCCTGGTGCTGCCGGTCGGCCGGCTCACCTCCGAGCAGATGCGCGGCCTTGCCGAAATTGCCGAGCGCTTCGGCAGCGGCACGCTCCGCCTCACCGTGTGGCAGAACCTGCTGATCTCGGATGTCGCAGACCGTGACGTCGGCATCTGTATCGCAGCCGTCAATGCCCTCGGCCTTGGCGTCGAGGCCAGCGCCATCCGCCGCGGGCTCGTTGCCTGCACCGGCAACGCCGGCTGCAAGTTCTCCGCCTCCAATACCAAGGGCCATGCCTTGAAGCTCGCCGACTACCTTGAGGCGCGCGTAGCCATCGACACACTGATCAACATCCATCTCACCGGTTGCCATCATTCCTGCGCCCAGCACTATGTCGGCGACATTGGACTGCTGGCCGCCAAGGTCGATCGCGGCGAGGACAGCGTCGAGGGCTATCATGTCTATATCGGCGGTGGCGCCGCTTCGAGCAACGAGCAGGCGATGGCCCGCGACTATGCCCAGGCGGTGGCATTCGACGACCTGCCGCCGTTGCTGGAGCGCCTGCTCGTGGCCTATGTCGCGCACCGCCAGGCACCGGCCGAGTCGTTCTTCGAGTTCTGCCGCCGGCATGAGATTGTCCAGTTGCGGAAGCTCGCCGACGAGGCGCCGTTGCGGGCGCTGGCGGCATGAACGCCCCCACATGAACGCCATGGCGCCTCTGCCGTCGCTGATCCCCGAGAACGCACCGTTCTCGACCGAGCAGCGCGCGTGGCTGAACGGCTTTTTCTCGGCCTATCTCGGAATTAATGGCGATACTGCTGGCGGAGACGGTGTCGAAGCGGACGAGCCCGAGGACTTCCCCTGGCATGACGCGTCGCTCGCGATGCCGGAACGGCTGGAACTCGCCAAGGAGGCCAAGCCCGAGCGCAAGCTGATGGCGGCAATGGCCCAGCTCGATTGCGGTCAGTGCGGCTATCTCTGCCAGACCTACGCCGAGGCGGTGTGGTCGGGCGCCGAGTCCGACATGGGCCGCTGCGTGCCCGGCGGCAAGGAAACCCAGCGCAAGCTGAAGGAATTGATCGCGACCCTGGAAGGTGAACGAGACACGCCAGTCGGCGCGCCGGTCGCCAAGTCCGCTGGCGTTCATGGTTTCTCGCGCGATCGGCCCGCGCTTGCGACGCTGGTCGATGCCCATCCGCTCAACCGGCCCGGTTCCGAAAAGGACGTTCGCCACGTCGTGCTGGATCTGTCGACCACCGATGTCACCTACGAGGCCGGCGACAGCCTTGGCGTCTTCGCCCGCAAGAACCCGCAGCTGGTCCAGGCCGTGCTCGATCGCATCGGTGCCACCGGCGAGGAAATGGTAGCGTTCGACGGCGAGGCCCTGCCGCTGCGCCAGGTCCTGCTGAGCAAGGTCGACATCGCCCGGCCCAGCGATGAGTGCATGCTGTTCCTCGCGACCCGCGCCTTCAATGGTGAGGAAGCGCTCACGCTGCAGGCGCTGGCCGAGGGCAAGGGTCCGCCGGAGCTGTCCGACGCCGACCTGCTCGATCTTCTGCAGGCTTTCCCGTCGGTTTCGCCATCGCTGCCGGGCCTGTTGAGGTCGCTCGATCGCCTGCAGCCGCGGCTCTATTCGATCGCCTCCTCGTCGAAGGTCCATCCGCGTGAAGTCCATCTCACGGTGTCGGCGGTACGTTGGGACAACAACGACCGCACCCGCACCGGCATCGGTTCCTGTTATCTCGCCGACTTCGCCAAGCCGGGCGACGTCATTCCGGTGTTCGTCCAGAAGAGCCACGGCTTCGCACCACCGGCCGACGACAATGTGCCGGCGATCATGGTCGGTCCCGGCACTGGCATCGCGCCATTTCGCGCCTTCCTCGAGGAGCGCGAGGTGCGCGGCGCAACCTCTGGAAAGAAAGGCGGGAAGAACTGGCTGTTCTTCGGCGACCAGAAGCGCGCGACCGACTTCCTCTACGAAGACCAGATCATCGACTGGCAGCGCCGCGGCCTGCTCGATCGGCTCGATCTCGCCTTCTCGCGCGATCAGGCAGAGAAGATCTACGTCCAGACCCGCATGCGCGAGAACGCGGCCGAGCTGTGGATTTGGCTGGAACAGGGCGCCCACTTCTATGTCTGCGGCGATGCCAAGCGCATGGCCAAGGATGTCGAGGACACGCTACTCTGGATCGCGACCGAACACGGCGGCAAGAGCGCGGCCGAGGCCAAGGCCTGGCTCAATGGGCTTGCCAAGGCGGGCCGCTACCAACGCGATGTCTACTGACATGGTCCGCACCACTTGTCCCTACTGCGGCGTCGGCTGCGGGATCGTGGCGACTCCCGACGGGCGCGGCGGCGCCGAGATCGCGGGCGACAAGGATCATCCGGCCAATCGCGGACGGCTCTGCTCCAAGGGCGCGGCGCTGGGCGAGACTCTGTCGCTGGAAGATCGACTGCTCCATCCTGAAGTCGACGGCCGGCGTGTTTCTTGGGACGCGGCGCTCGATGCGGTGGCCGGCGGTTTTCGCGATGTCATCGCCGAGCATGGGCCCGACGCCGTGGCGTTCTATGTTTCGGGCCAGCTCCTCACCGAGGACTATTACGCTGCCAACAAGCTGATCAAAGGCTTCCTCGGCACCGCCAACATCGACACCAACTCCAGGCTCTGCATGGCCTCGTCGGTGGCGGGCCACAAGCGCGCCTTCGGCAGCGACACAGTGCCGGGCCTCTATGAGGACTTCGAGCTCGCCGATCTTGTGGTTCTCGTCGGCAGCAATCTTGCCTGGTGCCATCCCGTGCTGTTCCAGCGCCTGGAGGCGGCCAAGCGCGCGCGGCCCGGGATGAACGTCGTGGTGATCGATCCACGCCGCACCGACACCTGCGAGATCGCCGATCTGCATCTGGCGCTTCGGCCGGGCAGTGACGTGGCGCTGTTCAACAACCTTCTGACGGAACTGCATCGCCGCGGCGTCACGGCAAAGCACTACGTCGACCGGCACACGACGGGCCTGGACGAGGCGCTGATCGCCGCGCGCGCCAGCGATCTCGAGCAATGCGACTTGCCGGCGGCCGACATGGCGACCTTCGTCGAATGGTTCGCACGCGCCGAAAAGACAGTGACGCTCTATTCGCAGGGTGTGAACCAGTCGAGCGCCGGCGTCGACAAGGTAAATGCCATCATCAATTGCCATCTTTTGACCGGGCGCATCGGCCGGCCGGGCATGGGGCCGTTCTCGATCACCGGACAACCCAACGCCATGGGCGGCCGCGAAGTCGGCGCGCTCAGCAACACGTTGGCCGCGCACATGGACTTCGCCCTGGAAGACGTCGATCGGGTCGGTCGCTTCTGGCAGGCAGCGCAGATGGCGAAGCGGCCCGGGCTGAAGGCGGTCGAGCTGTTCGACGCGGTGAAGTCCGGACGGATCAAGGCAGTGTGGATCATGGCGACCAACCCGGTCGCCAGCCTGCCCGACGCCGATGCCGTGCGTGGGGCACTGAAGGCCTGCGAACATTCCATTATCTCCGAGGCGGTCCGCGCCAGCGACACCGTCGATGCCTGCCGCATACGCCTGCCGGCGCTCGGCTGGGCGGAAAAGGACGGCACGGTCACCAACTCCGAACGCAGCATCTCGCGCCAGCGGCCGTTCCTGCCGCCGCCCGGCGAGGCAAAACAGGATTGGTGGATCGTGGCCGGGGTCGCGCGACGCCTGGGCTTCGGTGAAGCTTTCGCCTGGAGCGGCGTCGCCGATATCTTCCGTGAGCACGCGGCGCTCTCGGCTTTCGAGAACGATAGCCGCCGCGATTTCGACATCGGCGCCTACGCCGGCATCGACGATACGGGGTATGACAAGCTCGCGCCTTTCGTCTGGCCGGCCCGAGTGGGTATGGCCAACGGCGGGCGCTTCTTCGCCGATGGTGTCTTCTATCATGGCGATCGTCGGGCGCGCTTTGTCGCGACGTCACCGCGCGCACCCATGCATGCGCCCAGCGCCGAACGACCGCTCAGTCTCAACACGGGCCGCGTGCGCGACCAATGGCACACCATGACGCGCACGGGAAAGTCAGCGCGTCTCGCCGGTCATCGTCCTGAGCCGTTGATCGAGCTGCACCCCGACGATGCGCTGGCGCGGGGCCTGGGCAACGGCGACATCGCCGAAGTGACCAGTGCCTGGGGCCGCGCCGCACTCCGCGTCCACCTGACGGATTCCTTACGGGCAGGCGATGCGTTCGCGCCGATGCACTGGACGGCGCAGGTCTCGCGGGCCGGCGTCATCAACGCCGCCGTCAACCCGGCGGTCGATCCGATCTCCGGCCAGCCGGAGCTGAAGCACACGCCGATCGAAATTCGACGTTTAGATATGCAGTGGCATGGCACGATTCTCGCTCGCAGGCCGGTAATGCTGCCAGAGATCACCTATTGGGCGCGGGCGAAGGGCGCCGGCTTTCACGCCTACCTGTTGGCGGGTGAGCAACCGCTTGGCGTTGCCCAGCAGGCCCTGTCGGCCGCGGTACGCGCGACCAACCCCGGTCCATGGCTTGCCGGCGAACAGGGCGTGGGCGCGGTGATTGCCGATGGCCGACTCGAAGCGGTGCTGGTGCTGGGCGTCGCGCACGACGAGCGCGCGCGCGACCGCTTTGCACCCTTTATGGCGATGGACCGCCTCTCGGTCGAGGAGCGGAATGTGCTATTGCATGGCGGTGATGCCGCTGATCGCGGCGGGGAGATTTGCGCCTGCTTCGGCGTGTCGGCGGCCGCGGTGACGGCGGCGATTGCGAAGGGCGCCACCTCGCTTGCGGCCGTGGGTGCCGTCACCCGCGCCGGCACCAACTGCGGGTCGTGCCGACCGGAGTTGCGGGCGCTCCTGCGCGCCGCGCGCCTCGAGCAGGCTGCGTGATGCAGACCTTCCCGCTCTTCATGTCACTGCAAGGCCGCAGGGTGCTGGTCGTCGGCGGCACCGAGGCGGCAGCGCGCAAGGTCGAGCTGCTGTTGTCGGCTGGGGCGCAGGTGACGTTGATCGCCGACACGGTCGTGGGCGAGATCGCCCAGTTGATCGATGAGGCACGGATCTCCTGGGCTGGCCGCGCCTTCTATGACGAGGATCTCACGGGTGTGTCGCTGGTCGTGGTTGCCAGCGACGACGCGTCTCTGCAGGCACAGGTCTCGCTAGCCGCCCAGTGTCGTTGCCTGCCGGTGAATGTTGTCGATCGGCCGAAGCTTTCGAGCTTCATCATGCCCGCCATCGTCGATCGGGCGCCGATTACCATCGCCATTTCGACGGGAGGTGCGGCACCCGCGCTGGCGCGGCGGCTCCGGGCCGAGATCGAGCGGGCAATGCCGGCCGCGATCGGCCGCCTCGCGCGCTTCGCCGAAGTCTTCCGCGCTCAGGTACGCCGCACCCTTGAACAACCGCGCGCCCGCCGCCGGTTCTGGGATCGCGTGTTCGAGGGTCGCATCGGCGAGATGGCGCTGGCGGGCGACGAGATCGGTGCGCGACGCGAACTGATCCGCTTGCTCGACGGGGCACGCACCGAGGCGCCGACGGTTGGCATGGTCCATCTGGTGGGCGCTGGTCCCGGCGATCCCGATCTGCTGACGATTAAGGCCCACCGGCTGCTGCAGCGTGCCGATGTCGTGGTCTACGACCGCCTGGTGTCGGCCGAGGTGCTGGCGATGACGCGCCGTGACGCCGAACGGATCTACGTCGGCAAGCGCCGCGGCAATCATTCCCTGTCCCAGGACGAGATCAATGCCCGCCTCGTGGCGCTGGCGCGTGCCGGCAAGAGCGTGGTGCGGCTGAAGGGTGGCGATCCCTTCGTGTTTGGTCGCGGCGGCGAGGAAATCGAAGCGCTGGCCTACGCCGGCATTGCCGTCGAGGTCGTGCCCGGCGTGACCGCGGCGCTCGGCTGTGCCGCCAGTGCCGGCATTCCGCTCACCCATCGTGACCATGCGCAGACCTGCGTCTTCGTGACGGGACATTTGAAAGACGGCAGCATAGATCTCGATTGGCAGATGGTGGCGCGGCCGCGCCAGACCATCGTCATCTACATGGGCGTCGATTCACTTCAGGTGATCGCCCGCCAGCTTGTCGCGCACGGCTTGCCGGCCTCGACGCCGGTGGCGCTGATCGAGAACGGCACGACCGATCGCGAGCGCCGCGTCGTCGGCACGCTCGCCACCATTGAGCGTCAGGCGGCGCGCGCTCATCTTCAGGGACCGACTCTCTGCATGGTGGGCGCGGTGGTCGGCCTCGCCATGGCTCAAGCCGGCGCCGCCAAGGCAGGTGAATTTCAGTTTGAGTCGAGAGTCGGTCTCTGATAGGACCATATGTGACATAAATACAACAATTCAGGGGCCGGGATGCGGTTATACGTGATGAGCGTGGCAGCCTTGCTGGCGATTGCCGGTACCGCCGCTGCCCAGACCAACCCTGCAGGATCGGTGACACCCGAGGTCCTGCGCGGCACCACCGCCAACCCGACCAAGAAGACACCTCCCGGCGCCAAGGCGCCGGCTCCCGCCAAATCCACCGCCGTTCACAAGACCGCCGTCGCTCCCGTCACCAAGCCGGTGGTCCAGCGCGGCAGTGCGCAACGGACGACGCCGGAGACCCTGCGCGCCACCCGCTACGGCGGCTTCGCCCCGGCCCAGCCGCCCGGTCCGCCGCCGCCGCTCGACACGACGAGTCCGCGCAGCCTCAGCCTGGTCAGCTTCAATACCCAGGAGACGCTCACCGTCACCTACTGGTCGAATGGCGCCTATCATCGCGACGCCCTCGACAAGCTCAATCACTTCCTGCGTGATAGCCGCGACAACGTGCAGACCGAGATGGACCCGCTGCTGTTCGACGTGCTGTGGCACACGATGCAGATCGTGGGCTACGGTGGCTCGATCGAGGTGCTGTCGGCCTTCCGCTCGCCCACCACCAATGCTTGGCTGGCCAGCGTCAGCCGCGGTGTGGCACGCGACAGCCAGCATATGAACGGCAACGCCATGGACATCCGCTTTCCGGGCGTCCCGGTGTTCAAGATCCGCCAGGCCGCGCGGGCCCTCAACATGGGCGGCGTCGGCTTCTACCCGCGCTCTGGTTTCGTCCACCTCGACACCGGCCCGGTCCGTTACTGGTAAAAACTTGAGCGGCATCGAGATCGTCGAAGGCGACATCACGCGTCTCGATGTCGATGCCATCGTGAACGCCGCCAACGAGAGCCTCTTGGGCGGCGGCGGAGTCGATGGCGCGATCCATCGCGCGGCGGGCCCCGAACTGCTCGCCGAATGCCGCGGTCTCGGCGGCTGCCCCACCGGTGAAGCGAAAATCACCAGGGGCTACCGACTGAAGGCACGCCACGTGATTCACACCGTCGGTCCAGTGTGGCGGGGCGGCACGGCGGGCGAGGCTGAACTTCTGGCGCGCTGCTACCGCAACAGCCTGGCGCTCGCCGTTGCGCATGGCCTGCACAGTATCGCCTTTCCGGCCATCTCGACCGGCATCTACGGCTATCCGAAGGAACCCGCGACCGAGATCGCCGTGCGTGAGGTCCGCATGATCGCCATGCCCGAGCGCATCATCTTCTGCTGCTTCGACGCGGCGACCGCAGAGCTCTATCGCGAGATCATTGCCCGTACCGCATAGCGTCCTTGAGATAGTCGAGCTCTTCGGCCGTGCTCACCCGCCCCAGAACCTCGTTGCGATGGGGAAAGCGGCCGAAGCGGGCGACGACGTCGCGGTGATCGGCGGCGGATTTCAAGTTTTCCTCGCCGCCGATCGTGTCGAACAGCGCGCAAGCCAGAAGCTGGTCGGCCAGCACCTCGCTGTGGCCGAATGGCATGTAGAAAAAGACCCTGAAGTTCGGCGTGAAGGCCACCGGATAGAAGCGTGCGAGCGCCAGCCGCGCCGTCTCCAGCGCCTTGGCATCGCCGCTGAAGGCACGGGCGGTCTTGCGGAAGCAATTGCGTGGGAACTGGTCGCAAAGAAGGATCAGTGCCAACGCGCCCTCGGGCGAATCGCGCCAGGCATCGAGCCCGCCCGCCACTGCCTGCTCGATCGTGGCGCCAAAGCGCGACACCGTCTCGGCGTCGAACTCGGGGGTGCTCTGCCACCAGATCTCGCGGGCCTTGGCGTGGTCGGGATGGCCGAGCGGCAGGAACCAGAAATCGAGGATGTCGCGGATAGACGGGGCGTCAGTCATGAGGCTTAGATAGGCCTGCGGCGCCGCCGCCGTCGAGCGAGGAAATCGTGGGCAAAGTAAAAAACGTTCTGTTCATCATGTGCGATCAGCTGCGCGCCGATCACTTGTCGTGCGCCGGCCATCCGCACCTCGAGACTCCCGCCATCGACGCGCTCGCCAAGCGCGGCGTGCGCTTCCCGCGTGCCTATGTGCAGTCAGGCGTCTGCGGCCCCTCGCGCATGAGCTACTATACCGGCCGCTACATGTTCTCCCACGGCGCCACCTGGAATCGCGTGCCGCTTTCCTTGCGCGAAAAGACCATCGGCGACTTCCTAACCCCTGCCGGCATAAAGGTGGCGCTGGCTGGCAAGACCCACGTTATGCCCGACCTCGAAGGGCTCGAGCGCTACGGCATCGAGGGCGGCTCCGCGCTCGACGCACTCCTGCGCGCCGGCCGCTTCGAGGAGATCGACCGCTACGACGGCCACCATCCGCCCGGCAAGGAGAGCGGCTATGCCGACTATCTCCGAAAGAACAGCTACAACGCCGACGATCCCTGGAGCGACTATGTGATCGCAGCCGACGGGCCGAATGGCGACAAGCTTTCCGGCTGGCACATGCGCAACGTCCATCTGCCAGCGCGCGTGAAGGAGGAGCATTCCGAGACCGCCTACATGACGCGTGAGGCCATGCGCTTCATGGACGAGCAGGGCGACAAGCCTTGGTGTCTGCACCTCTCCTACGTGAAGCCGCACTGGCCCTACATGGCGCCCGCGCCCTATCACGCGATGTATGGTGCCGCCGACACGCTGCCGCTGAACCGCGATGAGCAGGAGCGGATGGATGAGCATCCCGTGTTGGCCGCCTATCGCGAGCATGAGGAATCGATCTCTTTCTCGCGTCCTGAGGCGCCGGGCATCGTGCGCCCGGCCTACATGGGCCTGATCCGCCAGATCGACGACTGGCTGGGCCGTCTGTTCGTCCATATGGAGCAGAGCGGCCGCCTGGACGACACGCTGATCTTCTTCACCGCCGACCACGGCGATTTTCTGGGCGACCACTGGCTCGGCGAAAAGGAGATGTTCTTCGAGGAGGCGCTACGTGTGCCCTTCATCGTTGTCGATCCCGACTCCGAGGCCGATCTCACACGCGGCACGGTCGACGAACGCTTTGTTGAGGCGATCGATGTCGTGCCGACGATCCTGGAGGCGCTGGGCCTGCCGCCCAACGACCATCTCGTCGAGGGCCGCTCGCTGGTCCCGCTCACACGCAGGATCCACCTCGACACTTGGCGCGACGCCGTCTTTTCCGAGCTCGACTATTCCTTTCGCGAGGCGCGGCTGATCCTGAAGCGCAAACCCGGCGAATGTCGCGCCATCATGGTCCGCACCGATCGCTGGAAATACGTGTGGTGGCAGGATTTTAGGCCGATGCTGTTCGACCTCGCTAACGATCCCAAGGAGCGGCGCGACCTTGGTGCCAACGAGTCCTACGCCCACATCAGGCGCGAGATGGAGGGCCGCCTCGGCAGTTGGTTGAAGGCGCGCAAGACGCGGGTCACCGTCGACGACGCCTATGTTGAGGCGCGCACCGCCACGCACAAAAAAGCCGGTGTCTTCTTCGGGGTGTGGTGAGCGACATCATCTCTGTCGCGCTTCGTCTCTCACATTTTGGAGCCGCTGCCGCAGCCGCACGATTTGGTAGCGCGGTGGATTTCGCTCGAGCTGAGCGGCACGCCAGGCCGATCGTTCGGCTATTGGTATGATGCAATCGCCCAGTGCCGTCTTGGCGCGGTTGTAGATGCCGGCCTCCATGTAGCTCAACGCATGGACCAGGCAGCTCTCCTCCCAGCTGTCGGGTTGGCGCTGCAAGGCATCGAGCTGATCGAGGATCGCCTCGAACGCTGCATGCACCTCTTGCTTCTCTTCAGCCGAGTATCTCGTCATGGCTGGTCGCCCCGTTCGGTTGTCGGCATCAAGCGTGTACGTGCACGACAGGACGCACGGTTTCTGTGGCACCTCTATGGCAGAGAACCGAGGTCTCGCATCATCGGCTCCGAGTGGCTAAAGTCTCGACTTGTCCTTGTCGCCGGCATTGCTGGCTTCGCCATCCTGGGCTTCGGCTTCTTCACCTGGGACGACAATTCGGACGCTCAGGAAAAACTTGGCCGAACTGCGCGACATCCGCGTGGCCATCGCCGAAGGCGCCCGCAAGAAGGGCTGCAATCTCCAGCGCTGATATTCACCCGCGCTGCTTCGCGGGGTGTGCTCTCAATCCGGCTTCGTTGACCTCGACGCCCCAGCCCGGGCCCGTCGGCAGGATGTAGTCGCCGTTTTCGATGATGGGCGGGGTTTTCACGAAGTCGTCACGCCACGTCACGCTGTCGATGTCGATCTCCATGATGCGGAAGTTGGGCACTGCGGCGCAGTAGTGTGCGCTGATGGCGCTGGCGAGATGGCCGTAGAAATTATGTGGCGCCACGTTCACTTCATAGACCTCAGCCATTGCCGCGATCTTCAGCGACTCGTAAAAGCCGTTCCAGATCACGTCGACAATGGCGGTGTCGAAGGCATAGGCCTCGAAATAGGGTCTGAAGTCGCGGCGTTCCAGCAGCGTTTCGCCCGAGGCGATCGGGCAGGGCGCGTCACGGCGGATCAGCGCGATCGATTTCGGATCGTGCGCGTCGAGTTCCAGCCAGGTGAGCTTGGTCGGGCCGACTGCCTCGGCGATGCGCCGAAAACCTTCCGTCCGGAAGTGGAAGTTGAGATCGAGCATGATGCCGACGTCGGGCCCGCAACCCTTGCGGAACGCCTCCACCGTCTTCGCCGCGCTGCGGGCAATGAATTCGTCCCAGTTGCGCTCGGGAAAGCCGCGCCCGACGACGAAACCCGGCCGGTAGGCAGTGATCTGGCCATCGATCTCGATCGCGATGTTGGTTTTCAGCGCCGAGAAGCCACGCGCCTTCACTTCCTGGCCGACCTTTGTCATGTCGTCGTAGGTCCGCACCGGAGGTGTGCCGACCAGCTCGGCGTTGCGCATCCGGTAGGAGCCGCAATGCGACCAGTAGACCGGGATTCGGTCACGCAGTTTGCCACCGAACAGCTGATAGACCGGAACACCCAGCGCCTTGCCCTTGATGTCCAGAAGCGCATTCTCGATCGCGGCGATTGCCTGACGCACCACGCCACCGCGCGACTGGGTCGATTTGGTGGCCAGCACTGCGTTGATCAACTCGAGCGCCATCGGGTCCATGCCAATCACGTTCGGCATCAACGCCTCGATCACGGCAGAGAGGCCGGGGCTGCCGAAGCTCTCGTTGTACTCCGACCAGCCGGCGATTCCGTCGTCGGTAACGAGTTTGAGGAACGAGAAGGTCCGCCATCCGGCGTCGCAGTGAAAAATCTCATAGCCTTTGATCTTCATCGTTTCCCCCAGGCGTATGTGCGTTGGGGCAGATTGAAACATCGGAGGAAGCAGCACAATGTCGCGCGGAGATCTGGGAGGACAGAGGATGGTTTGCCGGTATCCTGAAATGCGCGGCAAGGTAGCGCTCGTAACCGGCGGCACCAGCGGCATTGGCCTTGCGGCGGCTCAGGGCTTTGCCCGAGAGGGCGCGGTCGTCGTGCTGGCAAGCCGCGACGAAAAGCGCGCGCAGGAAGCACTGAAGTCCTTCGAGGAAGCCACGACGGTGTCATGGATCGCCAGTGATAGTGCCGACGGCAAGTCGGTGGCGCGTCTGGTCGAGACCCTCCTCGAACGCCACGGCCGTCTCGACTACGCCTTCAACAACGGCGGCAGCATCGGCGGCGAGGACATCGCGCCCATCGCCGAGATGAGCGAGGAGAGCTGGCGCCGGACCATCGACGGTTACCTGACTTCAGTTTTCCTGTGCATGCGCCATCAGTTGCCGATCATGCTTGAGGCCAAGCGCGGCGTCATCGTCAACATGTCGTCGATCTATGGCCTTCGTGGCCATTCGATTCCGGGTGGCGGCGCCTACGCCGCGGCCAAGCATGGCGTGCTGGGTCTCACCAACAGCGCCGCACGCCAGTATGCGGCGAGCGGTGTCCGCATCACCGCCGTCACCCCGGGCTGGGTCGAGACACCGCCCATCGCCGAATGGATGAAGGCCGACGCCCGCTTCGCCGCCACCATCACCGGCCTCACGCCGCGCGGCCGCATCGCCTCGCCCGACGAGGTGGCCAACGCGGTGCTCTTCCTCTGCTCCGACGCTGCCTCGGCCATGATCGGCAGCCCGCTGGTCGTCGATGGCGGGTTCCTGAGCTGAGCGCTATCGTCCAACCCCTTGCCTAGGATCCCTAGGCTCATCCCTCCAGGAGGAAACCTCATGAAGACCGTCCAATCGATGCTGGCCGAAGCCGACTCTGCCGTGCCGCGCATCAGCCCCGACGAGGCCAAGAAGCTGGTCGGCCGGGCCGATGTGCTGTTCCTCGATGTGCGCGAGCCGGCCGAGGTGGTGGCCTCGGGCAAGGTGCCGGGCGCCGTCGCCATCCCGCGCGGCCTCGTCGAGTTCCGGGCCGACCCAGCTTCGGCCGCTTACGACAAGAACTTCGATCCGTCCAAGACGGTAGTGGCCTATTGCGCCTCCGGCGGTCGCTCAGCGCTGGTCGGCAAGACCCTGAAGGACATGGGCTACACCAACGTGCGCAATCTCGGGGGCTTCAAGGGCTGGGTCGATGCCGGCGGCGAGGTCGAGAAGGGCTGATGTACAAGTCGATTCTCGCGATCTCCGAGGGTGGGCCGGAAGCGGCGATGTCGTTCCGGCTCGCCCACAGGATCGCGTCGATGTTCGGCGGCACCGTGGATGCTGTCCATTTTTCGGAGACCCATCCCGGCGATGCCGATATCGCGGCCCAGGCCATGCCATTCCTCAAGCGTGTCACCGACGACCGCCTGAACGCGCGCGCGCGCGAAACCGAGCGCGCCTACAAGGAGCTGATCGCCTCCCTCCCGGGCGCCACCTTCACGGGCGGTCACGGCGTCACGCGCGCCCAACTCGTCACCATGGGCCGTTTCGCCAACCTCCTGCTGCTCGGCCGACCCGGTACCGATGCCGAGCACATCGCACCCGAGACGGTGAGGATGGCCCTCTACGACTGCGCTCGGCCCGTGGTGATCGCCCCGCCCAATCCCAACCCTGCGCCGCTCGAGTCCGTTGTCGTCGCCTGGAACGGCAGCGTCCCGGCGGCGC
>Ga0207952_1000565_pt1 | contig 26944 bp, 25 predicted proteins | sample SubbioR12Aug_8Ca_FD_184831 | JGI IMG/M metagenome (GOLD analysis project Ga0207952, IMG submission 184831) | Serpentinite rock and fluid subsurface biosphere microbial communities from McLaughlin Reserve, California, USA - CR12Aug_8Ca (SPAdes) | ecosystem: Environmental > Terrestrial > Deep...
TTCAGTCGATTTTTAGGTTCTTTTGAGCCGATTTTCGACTTTTTTTCGGGGGGTAATATCAACTCTCGTATATGACCCCCCGAAAAAAAGTCGAAAATCGGCCAAAATAATCCAAAAACTCGACGAAGCCTTAATTCAGAGACAGTCTCTTAAGTTCCTTATTACTAGTGTATTACGACTTAATTATTGGATAGCGAATGGTTTATTTTATTAAAAATTTTTGATATAATGAATAGAAAGATTTGAGATTTATGGCAACATCTAGCAATTCAAGAGTTCAGAAAATCCCAGATTACCTGCCAGCATCGGGTTCGCCTAAGCCGCGTCTTCGCATGCGGGATGGTTCAAAGCGGGAAATTGAGGTTTTGAACAGCCTTTCTTACAATGGCGAGGCAAGGCATACGGTCATTACTAGCCCGAAGGATTTGCATCAGCCTGCTTTTCGTGCAGATTTGATTGCGCAAGTTCAGAAGGTGCATAATGTTATGATGCAAGCTTTTTGTGAGGACTATGCGATTGATCCAGCAGATGTAGAGTTCACGTTAGACGAGCAAAACCGATGCGTGATTCAAGCAAAAGGCTTCGCTGCTTGGGATGGGGCAACGGCTAATCTAGCTAAAAAGACTTGCATAGCTGAGACACAGTGTACAACTGTCGCAGACGTGATGTGTGCGGCTCGCGATGCCCTGCTTTTCCCAGAACAGCTGTCTGGTCTTATAATCCAGCCTGAAAGCGATGCATCTAGTCAAGTACAGAATTTACAAAATAGTAGAGGAAGCTCACCTACTTTTCGTGTAACGTCTCAGTCTTATACTCCTCTCAATAAGCAGGATTCGAGCGATACAGATGATGAATGATCTTAATTGGATAATTAATAAATTATCTTTATATTCATAATTCATATTTATTTATTTAAAAATATGGTATAATAGTGTACTGGTGAAGGAACCATTATATGGGACATTCAGTCGTACCAAATTTTAATCTTGGGCTCATTCTCGATGGAAGGCGCTTGTCTGAACACGAGATGAAAGGGCTTTCTCCTCGCCTCCGAAAAAAATTGCAGACACAAGTGGCGCGCGCATTGACTCTCAATAAAGGTGCTGTATGGGAGCGTCTGGGGTTAAGAGAAGGCGGGAAAATAGCTTCTGTTACGCTTGCGACAACCTCCGAGGGTAAGATTTTGCTCTGTGCGGGGGAAAAGTGGCTTGAGATAAAAAACTTGTCGAAATTTACGGAGAAAGAGGAAGCGTTTTTAAAGACCTTGGATAAGGTTCAGAAAGAGGCTTGGGCAAAGGGGATCGGCGGTTCTGGAAAATATCGAGTGGTTACAAATGAGGCAAGAAGCGAAACGTTTCTTATCACTGCCGAAAAGGTGCGGGAGGCGGAGAAAAAAAATCCTTATAAATTAACAGGTCGCATTGGATCGCGCGTTTCGAAAAATATAAGCTCCATAGTACAGGGATTAGCTGGATGTATCGATGCTTGCGCGGTTGTCAGAAACGGGTTGGTGATAGGAGGACTTGGTACTTCGGTAGCAGCCGGGGTGATGGGAGTTGTTCCTGGGATTGGATTGTCGGCGCTTGGTGGAATTGGAATATGGCAATCGTGGGAAGAGGGGGGAAAAGCGATCGTCAACCATGATGAGGAAGGGCGTAACTTAGCGGCTCTTGACTGGGCACAGAACGTCTACTTGACTGCGATTGGTCCTTTGTTGGCTTTGAGTTTCGCTCCTAATTTGCGTATCCACGTGTCGCATCTTGCAGAAATTGGACAGGCTTTACAGGTGATAGGTGTTATTTATTACGGTTCAGTTGCTGCGCGTGGATTCTATCAGCTTGTCAAGTGTGGGTCATTTCGAAGCACAATGAATCATTTGTTGTTTGCCGAAGGGCGTAACAAACAGATTGGAGATGAGGAGTTATTCAAAACACTGCAATGGCTTCAGTCTCAGGTGAGATTGTCTCCTCTCGAAGAGGCGATCATTCAGAAGACAGTGAAACCTGAGGATCAGGCTCAGCATAGGGAATGGGCTTTGCGGAAAAAAGGGGCGAAATTTGAACGAGTCACGAATGGCGAGACTCTCGAGGCTCTGCGCCAGTCTGTGGAGTCGGACTTGTTGGTACGGTTACAGAAAGGGGATAGAAAAGCCCAACTTGAAGCAAGACTTTTGATTCACAAGGTGTCGCAAGCCAATTTTAATAAAATCGTGAAAGCAGTGTTGTTGGTGTTCATTGGCATTTTGGGTATAGCCGCTTTCCTTGCGATGCCGCATGTGGCTGCGGCTCTCTTTATTGTGTGTGCGTTGTTGTGGCTATTGGCGGGAGATGTGAATAAGGTTCATGAAAAGATTGCGTGCCTGTTGGCACGGTCTATCCGGAACAGAATTTGGAAAAAATCGGCTATTGATGTAGAAACAATGGAAGCAAAGTTAAAGCAATGGATAGAGGAACAACAAGCGATCTTACCGACTTCCTTGCCTGGCTCCGCATCGAGCGAGGGCTCTCAGACCACACAGTTAGCTCCTACAGACGGGACGTTACCGCATTCTTCCAATTCAGAGAGAGTTCCTCTCGTAGCGAGCTAAAGGGCGAAGATATTTTTGACTTTCTCGCCCATCTAAAATCGAAGGGTTTTGCCCCTTCTTCCATTGCACGTACACTTGTAGGGCTCAAGGTTTTCTTTCGTTTCTTGAAGCGCGAGGGGAAAATGGGGGTCGATTTGGGGAAGTTTTTTGAGACGCCCAAGATGTGGCAGCTAGTTCCAGAGGTGATGAGCGTGGAGGAGGTAGATCAGCTGCTTGCGCAGCCTTCCGTAGAGGATGCGGTGGGGGCGCGCGACAAGGCGGTGTTGGAGCTTCTCTATGCAACGGGAATGCGGGTATCGGAGCTTTGCAGTCTGAAGCTCCACGATTTAAGCGATACGTTTGTGAAGGTGCGGGGGAAGGGAAAGAAGGAGCGGCTGATTCCGGTGGGGAAGAGGGCGATCGCTGCGGTGGACCATTATTTGCTTACGTTTCGGGGGGAAAAGGGGGATGCCCTGTTTTTAGGGCCTAGAGGCAAGCCTTTAGACCGGGTGACCGTTTGGGCTCAGGTGAAGTTTTATGCGAAAAAAGGGGGCATTCTGAAGGAAATTTCGCCCCATACACTGCGCCACTCGTTTGCTTCCCATTTGCTTGAAAATGGGGCCGATTTAAGGTTAATTCAGGATATGCTTGGGCATGAGGATATTGGGACAACGGATCGGTATACCCATGTGACGGGGAGCCGGCTTAAGAGCGCTTTCAAGGCGTTTCACCCGCGGCCATAGATTCACCACTGAGAGAAAGAAATAGCGCCCGAAGCGGGCGTAGGGATTGCGCCACCGGCGCGCGAAACGCGTGTTATTTCTTTCTCTCAGTGGTTCACTTTTTCTTATGGCGTGCGATGAAGGCGAAGAGTCTTTCTTGGAGTTTCTCGAAGTAGTAGTAGATCACGGGCGTGAGGAGGAGGGTGAGGAGCTGCGAGATGAGGAGGCCGCCGACGATGCAGAGGCCGAGGGAGATGCGGGTTTGGGCCATGGCGCCGCCGACGCCGAGGGCGATGGGGACGGCGCCCATCATGGCGGCAATAGTGGTCATGACGATGGGGCGGAAGCGGATGAGGGCGGCTTGCAAGATGGCCTCTTCGGCCGATTTTTTTTCTTTGAGGACGGCTTCATTGGCAAAGTCGATCATCATGATGCCGTTTTTAAGGACGATGCCGATGAGGAGGATGAGGCCGATGAAGGAGTAGATGGAGAGGGTTTCTTGAAAGATGTAGAGGGTGAGGAGGCCGCCGAGGAGGGCGGGGGGCAGCGCGCTCATGACGGTGATGGGGTGGATGAAGCTTTCATAGAGAATGCCGAGGACGACGTAGATGACGAAGAAGGCGAGGAGCATGAGAAAGTTGAGGCTTTGAAAGGATTGCTTGAAAATGTCAGCGGTTCCGATGATTTGGCCATGGATTTGGAGGGGTTTGTCTTTGGTGAGGTTCTGGAGAGTGTGGAGAGAGTCACTTAAAGGGACGCCGATGCCGGGGTTGAAGGAGATGTTTACGGCGGGAAGTCCGTTGTAGTGGTTCATGGTGAGGGGACCGGTCGTTTGGGTGACGTCGGTGATTTCGGAGAGGGGAACGAGAGCGCCCGTGGAGGAGCGGATGTAGAGTTTGGAAAGGACGGTGGGGTCGCGGTAGAAGCGGGGGAGCGTTTCGATGAGGACGTCGTAGGTGTTGATGTCGGCGTTGATTTGGCCGATTTTGTTGTCGGAATAGGCGTATTGGAGAAAGTTTTCAATGGCTGCGGCGGAGACGTTGTAGTTGTAGGCTTTGTCGCGGTTGATGTGGAAGGACCACTGGGGTTGGTGGATGCGGAGATCGGAAGAGACTTGGGAAAAATTGGGGTTGGTGCGCATTTGGCGGATGAGGTCCGGAGCATAGCTGTAGAGCGACTGCTTGTTGATGGAAGTGAGGGAGAATTGGTAGAGGGCTTGGGCGGTGGAGCCGACGGTGAGGTTGATGAGGGGGAGAGGGGAGAGGAAGACGAGGATGCCAGGGAGCTCTTTGAATTTGGCTCCCATTTCGCGGATGACGGGGTACATGGGTTTTCGTTCGTGGAGGGGTTTCAAGCGAAAGAAGAGCATCCCTTCGTTGGGGTTGGTGTAGGAGCTGATCGAGATGAGCGATTCGACGTTGGGGTCTTGGATGGCGATGTCGTTGATTTCGGTGTGGTAGTCAAACATGAGATAGGGAGAGGTGCCGTCTCTCGCAAGCGACCATCCTTGCACGAATCCGACGTCGTCAGGAGGGAGAAAATCTTGGGGGAGCGTTTTGAAGAGAAGAAGTGAGCAGAGGATACTGCCGAGGCCACAGCCTAACATGGTGAGTTTGTGGCGCATGGCCCAGTGGAGGCAGGGTTCGTAAATTTTGCGCATCGACTCGTTCACAAGGTCGGAAAATCGCTCCATTTTTGTCTTTTTATTCTCGTCGTAGGGGCGGACAAAGCGGCTGGAGAGCATCGGGGTGAGGGTGAGGGAGACAAAGCCTGAGATCAATACGGCGACGATGATGGTGACGGCGAGCTCGCGGAAGAGGCGCCCGACGACGCCTCCCATGAAGAGCATGGGGATGAAGGCGGCGGTGAGGCAGAGGGTCATGCTGAGGACGGTGACGCTGATCTCTTTGGCGCTGGTGAGGGCGGCCTCGAAGGGAGGGACGCCTTGCTGGACGTGGCGGACGTTGTTTTCGAGGACGACGATGGCGTCGTCGACGAGGAACCCGATGCAGAGGGTGAGGCCGAGGAGCGAGAGGATGTCGAGGCTAAAGCCCAAGACGAGCATAACGGCAAAGGTGCCGGCGATTGAGATGGGAAGCGAAATGGAGGGGATGATGGTGTTGAGGGCTTTGCCGAGGACGAGGAAAATGATGAGGACAACGAGACAAAAGGCGACGCCGAGAGTCATCTGTACGTCGCGCACCCCTTCGATGATGGTTTCTGATTGGTCGTAGATGCGGTAGATTTTGAGGGTGTCGGGCAGTTGCGATTTCATGTCAACGAGAAGGTGGTTGATGTTGTCGACGATTTGCACGGTGTTGGCGCCGGCTAAGCGTTGGATGGCTAAGATGATGCAGTTGTGTGCGCCCTCCGCATCGACATAGCGCATGAAGTATTTGTCGTTTTGGACGCTGTCGAGGGCTCGGCCAACGTCTTTGATTTTGACGAGGCCTCCGTCTTGATTTTTGATGATCACTTCGCTGTAGCCCGCGGCGTTCATCAGCTGGCCGTCGGCTTCGATCGTAAAGTCGTCGCGCGGGCCCCAAAGTGTTCCGGTGGGGACGTCGATGTTGGCACCCCCGATCGAGCGGACCACCTCGTCGAGGCCGATGTTTTTGGCGGCGAGCTTTTCGGGATCGACTTGAATGCGGGCCGCGTAAGGGGCGCCGTAGGTGATCACCTGAGAAACCCCTTCGATCATCGACATCCGTTCACCCAAGAAGGTATTGCCGTAGTCGTAGAGTTGTCCCATGGTCATGTTGGGATTGACCAGGGCAAAGTAGAGGATGGGGGTGGCGGAAGGATTCACCTTTTCGTAGGTGGGATTGCTAGGCAAGTTGGTGGGGAGCTGTGGCATGGCGGCGGTGATGGCCGCTTGCACGTCCGTTGAGGCGGCGTCGATGTTGCGATCCAAATCAAACGTCAAAATAATCGTGGAAGAACCGGTGTTGCTAGATGAGATCACCGATTGGATTGCCTGGATGCTCATGAATTGCTGCTCGAGCGGGGTGGCTACCGAATTGGCCATTGTATCGGGATTGGCGCCGGGATAATTGACCGAAACTTGAATCGTGGGCATGTCGACGTTGGGCAGATCGCTCACGGGGAGGGACTGGTAGGCGAGAACTCCAAAGAAAAAAATTGAACTCATCACGAGGATCGTCATCACAGGGCGCTGAATAAAAGGGGCCGAAAGATTCATGGTTTTTTCCCCGCGATGCGCACTTTACTGCCGTTCATCAAGTTAATTTGCCCCTCAGTAACGACTGTTTCCTCTCCCTTTACGCCCTCGAGAACCAACACATTTTCGTCCATCCTCTGGCCCAGTTTGACTGCCCTTTGCTGCACAGTCATGTTTTCTTGCAGTACAAAAACAATGGGTCCTGCTTGGGTCATTTGGATGGCTGTGTAGGGAATGACAACCGCATCTTTCATCGTAGAGAGGATCAGGCGGTTGCGGATGAATTGGCCGGGCCACAGTTCCCGCTTCCCATTTTCAAAAATGGCCCTCAGCGCAATCATCCCCGTTTGGGCATCGACTGCGTTATTTAGCATGAAAAGGGAACCCTCAAAAATCTCATCTTTGTCAAAATCTTCGTAGGCCGCGAGCACGCGGAGTGTTTTGTCGCGGTAGGCTTTTTGGATTTTTGGCAGCTGAAATTCAGGGACATTGAAGGTGACGAAAATGGGCGCCATCTGATTGAGAGTGATGAGCGTTGATCCATCGTTGCTCACCAAATTGCCGTAGTCGACCTGCAAAATGCCGGTCATCCCATCGATCGGCGCATTGATCCAGCAGTAATTGAGGTTGACCTGCGCGCTGTCGACTTGTCCCTGATTTTCGAGCACTTGTGCAGCGCTGGCCGCCATATTGGACTGGAGCGTTTCATAATCGATTTGCGAATAGTATTCGTCGCTCGCCAGCATTCGGTAGCGTTTGACCTTCTCTTCCGCAAGAGCCAAATTCGCTAAGCTTTGCTCCAGCGCTCCTTGCGCCTGCTTGAGCTGCGCCTGATAGGGGAGCGGATCGATTGTAAATAAAAGATCTCCCGCCTTCACCTCTTGCCCTTGCGTAAAGTAGACACCTGTCAGCTCTCCCTCGATGCGCGAGCGGATGTTGATGCTTGTGATTGAAGTCACATGGCCCAACGCCTCGATGAAAATCGGCGTATCTTGCGCCTGTGCTTGCGCAACTCGCACGGGAAAGGAAGGAATTTGGGGCGCCGTCTTTTTTTGATGGCACGCCGTCAGGGCGAGTAGAAGCAAAATCCACCTTCTCACTTACACACCTCTTCATTGGGCGTGGCACACAAAGAACCTGTCGCATAGGCAATGGCCGCAAGTGAATTGAACCACGACTGTTGCGCCTGTGCTTTTTTCGAGCGGGCGTCGGCCAGCGAACTTTGTGCGGATAGCACATCTAAAATCGTTCCCGTTCCCGCCTTGTAATTGGCGAGCGCAATCTTATATTCCAACTCCGCCGATTTTAGATACTCATCGGTGTCCGATAGATTGAGGGCTGCTGTTTTCACTCCCATGTGGGCTGTCGTCACATTTTGGATGATCGAAAGTTCCGTCTGCAAAAGCTGCGCCTTCGAAAGCTCCAGATTCGCCTCGGCATTTCTCACCCCGTTTTTATAATAAAACCCATCGAAAATTGGAAACGACATGGTGAGTGTTGCAATCCAGTGGATATCTTTTTCTTGCTGGCCTCCGTTGAACCAGTAGTGCCCCACATCGAAGCTGCTATTGAACACCGGCCACACCGCCCGTTTTGCATTCAGCACAAGCGCCTCTTTCGAGCGAAGGTTGGCCTCGGCCGCCAAAAAGTCTTGCCTCTGCGCCTGAGCCACTTCGACCAGCTTGTCGACACTCTCCATCACTGGATCGGCTACCACTTGATCGGGCATCGGCTGCACCTTGAACCGGCAGGTGGCCGGCAATCCCAGATCGTAGGCCATTTGGGCAAACGCGTCTTCGACATTTTGTTTTTGCGTCGTCAAGTTGATCCGCGCCTGCAAGAACTGGGTCCGTGCCTGCGCCACATCGCCTAGCGCCGCTAACCCCAGCGCAAACCGCTCATTGGCCGCATCGAGCGACATCTGCGCATTAGCCAAATTCGCCTCATTGGCGTGGAGCGCCGACATCTGGTACAGATAATTGTAGTAGTCGTCCATCACCGTTTGGATGACCGTCTGAATTTCCTGATTGTGGGTCAAGTCGGCAAAATACAGAGCCTCTCTGGCCGCCATCGCTGCCGAAGTTCTCTGTCCAAAATCAAATAACGTGAATGTGACCGTCACATCGGGCCCCCCGTACGAAGCCAAGTAGTCGAGCGGAGGGCCTCCCCCCTCGATGAAGGTCCCCTTGTTGCGCCAAAATGTTCCTGTAAATGAAACATCGGGGAAGAATTTACTCATCGTCTGGCCATACGAGGCCGCCTGTGCCCGCGCCTGCGCCCAAGTTTGCTTTGTAGATGGGTTATTTTGGAGGCCGATATCGATCAGCTCTGCCAAGTTAAGCTCGCCCGCGCCAAAGGTATTGGGCAGGAGCGTTTGGCAATACTTGGACGACACCAAGCTATTGCCCTTCATGGGCGTCCATGACGAATATGGCGACGCCGGCGATTTAGCCAGCGGATCGACCGCATCATGCATGCACCCCGCGAGGAGGAGAGATGTACCCGATAAAATAAGAACGCGTTTCAGCAAAAGTCAACCCAAATTTAGGGATCGTCCCCTATTTAGGTTCTAATAGTTGGGGCTCAATTTTTAGGCAATGCTGAATACTTATTATTGCTGAACTTTTTAAGAAATGTATTTAGCTTATTTTCAAATCCTTCCGATTTTGCCCAATGTTTAATGTTTTGATAATCGATTGATAGTAAGTTTGTTGCATCTCTTCTGGTAGAAAGCTGTATGCCTTTTTTGCAAGGGCTTGAATTTCTTTCAGAAAGGGATAGCGTGGGTTCCACTGAAAAACTCGTGTACGGCCCTCAAGAAAACTGACAAGGAGCCCCCTTCTTCTAGCTTTCTGAAGGTCTTTTGGATTGGATCCAATGCAGAATGAAATGCACGGCTTAGTTCCGTTGCATGAGCCTTGCCATGGAGACATAGGTACATGAGTACTTTTTCCACATTTTTGTTTGCAAATAGATACTCAAGCATACATCCACCTATATAATAGGTTTTTGTCAAATGCGAGAATTGGGATCGGTGTGGAGTTGAAAACGATGCCCTTTAGGTTTGTATCTTTTTTCAGGGAGAGATTCCAGCCATGCTTCGATTCGCTTGTCCGTGGAGAGTGGAGGGATTTTCTCAAGATTGGCGGGGGTTAGCGGGCCTGAGAAGGAAAGGGGTCGCTGTACTGTCATTGGAGTTTCCTTTTGAGAAGATCGTTGACGATCTGTGGCGAGGCTTTGCCGCGGGTTTGTTTCATGACTTGGCCGACAAGGAAGGCAAAGGCTCTGTCGCGTCCGGCTTTGATGTCGGCGACCGATTGGGGATTGTCGGCAAGAACTTGGTCGATGATGGGCTCAATGGTGGAGACGTCACTGACGGGCTGGTAGTCGGGGTTGTTGGCTACAATTTTGTCGGGTGGGGTGCCGATTTGGGTGAGCATGTCGTCGGCAACTGATTTGGCGATGCGGCCCGTGATTTTCCCGTCTTGGATGAGTGTTACGAGCTGGGCGATGTGGGCGGGCGGGATGCCGGTTGCAAAGAGGGGAGTTCCTTTGTCTTTGAGACGGCCGCCAAATTCAACAGTAATCCAATTGCACAGTTCACGGGGATAAGGGGCTAATTTCAGGGCGGCTTCAAAGTAGTCGGAGAGGCGCTTTTCGTTGATGAGGGTTTCGGCGGCTTGTTGGATGAGGCCGAGCTCCTCAGTATAGCGCTTGTACCGCTTTTGGGGGAGTTCGGGAAGCTGTGCGCGGAGAGAATCGATGTCTGATTGTTGGAGCAGGATGGGGCTGAGGTCAGGTTCGGGGAAGTAGCGATAGTCGTCAGAGGTCTCTTTGGTTCGCATGAGGACGGTTTGTTTAGCCTCTTGGTCCCAACGGTAGGTGCCAGGGGGAAGGAGCTCAAGGAAGGGTTTATGTGGGTTGTTGGTGTAGAGGCGAATTTGACGGACGATTTCCGATTCGAGGGCCATTTCCATGAAAGAAAAGGAGTTGAGGTTTTTGATTTCAACGCGGGGACGGAGGGTCGTTTCGCCGCGGAGGCGGACCGAGATGTTGGCGTCGATGCGGAGGCTCCCTTCTTCCATGTTGCCATCGGAAATGTCGAGATAGACTGCGATGGAACGCAGGGCCATGGCATAGGCGACTGCCTCTTGCGGGGTGTGGATGCAGGGTTTGGAGACGATTTCAATGAGGGGGGCTCCGGCGCGGTTGTAGTCGACGCCGGCAAAGGTGCTAAAGTGTTTGAGCATGCCGGCGTCGTCTTCGAGATGAGCGCGATCAATGGCAAAGTGCTTGCCGGCTGCATGAATAGCGCCTCCGCGGAGAATGGGGTTTTCAAATTGGGTGATTTGAAAATTACGGGGGCTGTCGGGGTAAAAATAGGATTTGCGGTCGAAGGTGCTGGTGAGGGAGATTTGCGAGTCTAAGGCTAGGCCGAGAAGAATGGCTTTTTTTACGGCTTCTTTGTTGAGGATAGGAAGGGCGCCCGGTTGGCCTGTGCAGACGACCGAGATGTTCACGTTGGGCTCATCGCCAAAGCGGTTGGGCGCTGAGCTAAAGAGTTTGGAGCGAGTGTTGAGTTGGAGATGGACTTCCAGGCCGATAACTGGTTCCCAAAGCTCGTAAGGGTTCATTTGACCTCCGCGAGGTACTGGGGGGGAATTTTGGCGTGGTGGGCCTTCTGCTCGTAAGAGTGGGCGTATTGGAGAACGGGCACGTCGCACATTTGAGGGCCGATGATTTGGAGGCCGAGGGGCAGGCCGCGGCTGTCGTAGCCAGAGGGGAGAGAAATGGCGGGGAGGCCGGCCAGGTTGGCGGGAGTGGTGAAAATGTCTTGCAGATAGAGGCCAATCGAGTCTTGGAAGGCGCCCGGAGCAAAGGCGCCGCTGGTGGTTGTGGGAAGGAGAATGGCATCGCATGTGGCAAAAGCTTTTTCAAACGCATCGATGATGAGAGCGCGCACTTTTTGCGCTTTGCGGTAGTATGCATCCTGGTAGCCTGCAGACAGGACATAGGTCCCGAGCATGATGCGTCGTTTTACCTCTTTACCCAATCCTTCGCCACGTGACTTTTCGTAAATTTCTTCGAGAGACTTGGCCTGTTTCGAGCGGATGCCGTAGCGGATTCCGTCAAAGCGAGCTAGGTTGGTTGAAGCTTCAGCGGTCGCAAGGATGTAGTAGACGGAGATAGAATACTTAAGAACGGACAGGTCGATGTCGACGATTTTTGCGCCGAGTCCTTTCATCACGTCGACTGCAGAGTTGAAATTCTTTTTCATTTCAGAGTTGAGAGACTCAAGAAATTGCCAAGGAACGCCAAAGACGGTTTCTTTCAGATCGGTTTTGAGGGTGTAAGTTTCAGGAGGGAACTGAAGCGAGGTGGCGTCGTAGGGACAGTTTTGGCCAATGACTTCCATGGTGAGGGCGGCGTCGGCCACGGTGGTGGTCATGGGGCCGATTTGGTCGAGGGAGGAGCCGAAGGCGACAAGGCCGTAGCGAGAAACGCGGCCATAGGTGGGTTTAAAGCCGACAAGGCCGGTAAAGGAGGCGGGTTGGCGGATGGAGCCACCCGTGTCGCTGCCGGTGGCGATGAGGGCAAGGCGGGCGGCGACTGCAGAGGCTGAGCCTCCAGAAGAGCCTCCAGGTACTGTGCTCAGATTCCATGGATTGCGCGAGAGAAAAAAGGAGGAGTTCTCCGTGGAGGAGCCCATCGCAAATTCGTCGAGGTTAGTTTTGCCTAAAATGAGGGCGTCGGCCTCTTCCATCAGACGGACAGCGGTGGCATCAAAAGGGGCCCTGTAGTTGCGCAAGAATTGGCAGGCGCAGGTGGTCATTTCTCCTGCGATGTGCATGTTGTCTTTGATGGCAACGGGGATGCCGGCCATCTTGCCAAGCGGTTTGCCGGCGGCCCGCTTTCGATCGAGCGCTTCGGCTTTGAGGAGGGCCCGGGGGCCGAGCACGCTCAGGTAGGCGCCCAACTCGGGCCCTAGCGCTTCGGAGCGTTTCAAAAAAGTTTTCGCAATGTCGACGGCCTTAACCTCCCCTCGGAGGAATGCATCGCGAAGCTGGGTTGCGGAAAGGTGATGAAGTGGCTTCATGAACGAGCTATTGTAAACGAGGGGAGTGAATTTCTCAACTTTTTACCGTAACATTTCGCGTAACTCTTCACTGGCCAGATTGTTTTTGAGGAGCAGCTCGACCACTTGTGGGCTGGCTCTGCCGTAGTGCATTTGTCGTTCGGTGTGGCCCATTTTTGAGTAGGGGACAAGGGCGTCGGGAGCGATCCCAAGTTCGAGGAGCCTTTCGAGGAGAAATTCGAGGCGTGTGCCAGGGGCGTAGGTTTGGACGCCGCCGGTCAATTCGATGCAAGCGGGGAGAGGGTCGAGGGGTGTGTCACTGCGAGGATGGACAAAGAGGACCATCGAAAATCTGTCTTTGCCCGGTTCGAGGGCTTTGACTCTATGGCGCGCGCTGGTGAAGAGACCGTTGGTGAGGTTTTCGAGCATGTCGCCTACGTTGACGACAAAGGCATCTTCTGGCACGACGACGGTGAGCCACTGGCCATCGATTTCCACTTGAAGCCCTTTTTCTGTGGCGTAGGGGAGGATGGCGAGAAGGTCGATGTCGGTGTGGGGTGCGGCCCAGTAGACGGGGGCATTTGTCAATCTCTCTTCCGAGAGGGCCGGATAGTAGAGGGCGCGGAGGAGGGAGTCGCCGTGATCGGTCATCTGGTCGAAAAGGTCTGTGGGAATGGGATGTTCTGTATGGCGGTTGATCGTGGCGAGGATGGCTTCAAAAAGGGTGTGGACGTGTGTTTCCAGTTCACTGTAAAGGTGGGTCATATGTGTGCGAAATGCGTCCGATTTGGGCCAAATGTTTTGCGCAAGTCCCCACTGGCGCAGTTCCTCGAGTGAAAGTTCTCTTCCGATGTGGTAGAACTCTTTGTAGTCTTTTTGTCCTCCTCCTTTGGCTGTTTCTCCAGGAACAAAGCCTCGCTGTCCTTTCATTGTGGGAGAGAACGACTCCATTTTTTCAGAGAGGTCTTGTTTGAAAAAGAGTTGCGATTGGGCGTAGGCTGCATTGATGAGATCTCGATCCACGCCTGTGTTACGCACGGCAAAAAAGCCGACAGTACGCATGGCGTTTTCAAGTGTGTCGAGAAATTGTTCCCGCTTGTCGGGAGAGGCATAGTCATTCATGTCGACGACAGGAATGCGAAGGTCGAGTGGATCAGGTGTGTTAGTAAGAGGACTGCAGAGGCAATTGCAGGCAAAAAGTGTTGTAAGGAAAGTCATCCGTAGCTCCAATTAAAAAATTTGGCAAACAGGCTACAGGAATGATATCAGAAAATCAACGATCTTGTTTGGCGCGTTTGTAGGCGATGAGGAAGAAGGCGGGCATGATGAAAAGGAGGTTGCCAAGGGCGATCATGAGAGTGTAGCGTAAAGGGGAACCGATGTTGATGTTGGTGGGAGGCACGAAGCCAAAGATGATGGTGAGGGTGCAGCCGATGAGGCCGAAGAGGCTGACGAGCGAGAGGCCCCATTTGCCACCGGGGACTCGGAAGGCGCGGGTCAGGTTTTTGGTGCGGAGCGAGTAGACGGCGAGGAACATGAGGATGTACATAAACATGTAGAGGGAGGTACTGAGGGCGGTGAGGAACCAGTAGAAGGCGTTGACGGAGGGGAGGAGGACGAAAACGGAGCAGCAGAGGGTGACAAGCACGGCTTGGGCGATTAGGATGCGGCTGGGGACTCCTTGTTTGTTTTCGCGGGCGAAAAATTTGGGGAGGAAGCCGTGCGCAGAGGCTTGGAGGAGTCCTCTGGCAGGAGAGATGAGCCAGTTGATCATGCCGCCGATGCTGCCGACAATGATGAGGAGAGTCATGAGTGGGATGAAACGGCTTAAGTTGAAGGCGTGGAAAAAGTTGTCAAAAACTTGCATGAGGCCGCCTGCGAGATTGATTTTGTCTTCGGGGAGGACGACGGCGATGGCAAGGGAGCCGAAGAGCATGGTGGCTAGGATATAGAGAGCGGCTACGAGGAGAGCTTTGGGAAAGGTTTTTTGGGGGTGGGGGACGTTGGTGATGTGGACGCCGGAGAGTTCCATGCCGAGGAAGGAGGCGGTGACAGCGATGAGGGCGGTCCAGGTGTCAGAGTTGGAGAGGGAGGGGAGGATGGCGTCCATCGTGAGGGGAATTTGGAAGGGGTGGCCGGAACAGGCCCAGATGGTGCCGAGGATGATGAGGAAGAGCATAGGAAAGACGGTGCCGACGGTGGCAAAAAGGGTGTTGACGCGGGCCGACATTTGTAATCCAAAGAGGTTGATGAAGGTGAGGAGCCAAAAGATGGAGGAGATGACGGCGACCATGTAGAGTTTATTTTCCATAAGAGCCGGGTTGAAGAGATAGGTCATGGTGCCGGCGATGAAGGAGAGGATGGTGGGGTACCAGACGACGGTGTTGATCCACTGGAGCCAAACAGCGACCATCCCCATGTTAGGGCCAAAGGCGGCTCTCACCCAGTGGTAAATGCCTCCTTCTTCGGGAAAGGCGGCTGACAGTTCTGCCGAAACAAGTGCTGTGGGAAAGAGGAAGAAAACGGCGGCAAATAGAAAGAAGAATATGAGGGGTGCTCCAAAGATGGCGCTGGAGGGGAGATTGCGGTTGCTGTCAATGGCTGAAATGATGAGTAGGGTGAGGGCGAGAAAGGAAATTTTTGTGCGTGGGCCCATACTACTTAGCGAATAGTTTTTTAATTTGAGAAAGCGGGTAAGTATTGATGATATGCCTTTTTTCTAGCCACCCTTTTCTTGCGCTATTGATGCCGGCTTTTATGAAGTGGAGGTGGGAGGTGTGGTGTGCGTCGGTGTTGACGCAGCAGAGGAGTCCTTTTTCACTGGCCTTATGCCAGAGACGCCAGTCCATGTCGAGGCGCATGGGATTGCCGTTGAGTTCGATGATTTTTTTGTTGGCGATGCAGGCGTCGATCACTTTTTGAACATTTACGCGGTAAGGTTCCCGTTTGAGGAGGAGTCTACCGGTCAGATGTCCCACCATTGTCGAGAGGGGATGTTCCACGGCGCGGATGATCCTTTGCGTCATCGTTTTTTCGTCTTGTGCAAGGGCGTTATGAACCGAAACAATGACAAAATCTAATTTTTCTAAGATGGAGTCGGAAAAGTCGAGTTTACCGTTCGGGAGGATGTCGCATTCGGTGCCGGCAAAGAGGGTGAGTGATTTTTTTTGTTTATTCCATGCGCGAATGGTTGTGATCTGCTCTTCAAGCCGCTCAATGCTCAAGCCGTGGGCTTGAAAACTACTTTTCGAATGGTCGGAAATGCCGAGATATTCCCATCCCATTTTGGTGCCCTCTTCGGCCATTTCGGTGAGGGTGCTCATCCCATCAGAGGCCGTTGTGTGGTTGTGGAAGGTGCCGCGGATATCTTTTTCGGTGACGAGATGGGGCAGTTTCCTTGCATGGGCGGCTGCAAATTCACCCTGATTTTCGCGAAGCTCTGGCGGGATGGAATCATATCCGAAAGCTTTGTAGATGGCGGCTTCGCTGCCGCTGACTCTTTTCCCTTTGAGTCCATACTCGCTGAGCGACCATCCCTTGGCACGAGCGGCTGCGCGCAATTTTAGATTGTGCTCTTTGGATCCGGTAAAGTGGAGAAGGGCGAACGGGAATTCTTTTTCGGTCACCACCCGCACATCGACTTGCGTTCCCTGTTTTAAACGGAGGGTGATTTTGGTTTCTCCTTTCTCTAAAACACGGGCCACTTCAGGGTACTTCTCAAACCATTGAATCACCCGCTGCGGCTCTGTGGCGGATACCACGAAATCGAGATCGCCGATCGTCTCCAGCCCGCGCCGCACGCTGCCGGCAATTTCGGCCTGCCTAACCCCTTTGATTTTGCGAAGGCTCTGCAAGATCGGGTCCGCTAATTCTGCGGCGGTCCACCAGAGCATCCTTTTTGCGTAAGTGGCCTGCGCTCCCAAAGCATCGAGGAGCTTTTGCTCGGTTTTTTTTCCAAATCCCTTGAGCTTGGCCAGTTTTCCTGCTTCGCACGCCTTTTTGAGTTTGACAATCGAATCAATTTTGAGTTTTTCGTAGAGGATTTTGATTTTTTTTGCGCCGAGCCCCCGCACTTCGCGCAAGGACAAGACCCCTTTTGGAATCGACTTTTTTAGTTTGCTGTAGAAGGGGAGTCTGCCGGTTTTGACAAGAGTCGTGATCTTTTCGGACAGATCTTCGCCGATGCCTTCGAGATCGGTGAGCTTTTTTTCCCGAATGAGTTCTGTAAGAGGAGTTTCGGTATTGAGGAGGGCTCTTGCGGCGTTGCGGTAGGCGCGGACACGGAACGGATTTTCGTCTTTCATCTCGAGGAGGAGGGCAATGTCCTCAAAGATTTCGGCGATCTCCGCTTTGTCCATCAAGCCTCTTTCAGTACCGGGGGAACCTTGACCATGCCCCCTACCTGATCGGGGCAGTTGGACAAGAATGTGTCGCGAGGAAGAACTTCACCAGGCAAATCTTCGCGCACCTTCAGTCCTCCCATCGCGCGGAGGACGAAGTTACAGGGAGCTACATTGTCTGTATTGACCTCGTTTAGCTCCTCCATCGAGTCGAGGATCTTCTGTAAGCTGCTCAAAATCTCCTCGCCCTCCTCAGGGGAGCAGTCGAGCCGGCAGAGCTTTTTCAGATGGTTCAGCGTGTGGGCGTCAAATTTTGTCATACCCTCAATGCTATCCTATAAGTCCTAGAACATCAACTCCCAAATTTTTCAGGTGACAGACTAGTAAAAATATTTTAAGATATGGTCAATGGAGGGCGTCATGAAGGTCATTCGTTTTATCGTGCTTTTGCTGATGGTTGTCGGTTCTTTGAACTGGGGACTCGTAGGCTTTTTTCAGTATAACCTGGTGGGAGAAATCTTTGGCGGAGCGACAAGCGGGTTGTCCCGTTTGATTTTCGCCTTGGTCGGTCTAGCTGGCTTATACGGGATTGGATTTTTGTGCCGTAGCTGCTGTGGATGTGGTCCCAGCTGTGGATGCGGTTGTTCGAAAGGAAAATAACGTTTGCGAATCCTAGTTTCGGGAGCTTCGGGATTTGTCGGAGCTCCTCTCTGTCAATATCTTACCGCGCAAGGGCACACAGTTGTTCCTCTAGTTCGTAGGGCCAAGCCGAACGCCGTTGTGTGGGATCCTCAAGGAGGGAAAGCGGTCCCTTCAGAGTTCGAAGGATTTGACGCAGTCATTCATTTGGCCGGCGACCCCCTGACCCTTTCTCGTTGGGGCCAGAGGAAGAAAAAAAAGATCCTCTTCAGCAGAACCGTCAGTACCTGGTTCCTCTCGCATCTCCTCTCAACTCTCATTCGCCCGCCTAAGGTATTCCTTTGTGCCTCTGCTTTTGGTTACTATGGCGATCGAGGCGAAGAACTCCTTGATGAGACCAGCAGCCCAGGCAATCTGTTTCTTTCCCGCGTCTGCGTCGAATGGGAAAAGGCAAGTCAATCCCTGGAAAATCGAGGCGCGCGCGTCCTTCACACCCGTTTTGGCATTGTCTTAGGCCCTGGCGGGGCTCTTAAAAAAATGGTCTTCTTTTATCGCCTTGGACTGGGAGCCATCCTCGGCAGTGGTCAGCAATGGGTCAGTTGGATCCATCGCCATGATCTCATCCACGCCCTTTCCCATCTTCTCCTCCACACAACGCTCGAAGGTCCCATCAATCTTGTCTCTCCCTATCCCGTACGCCAGAGAGATTTTTCTCATGCTCTGGCCCATCAGCTCCATCGACCGGCTCTCTTTCGTATCCCTGCGCCACTACTGCGCCTTCTCTTGGGCGAATCGGCTGACAACATGCTCCTCGCCAGCGCTCGCGTGGCCCCTGTTCGCCTCCTCGCTTCCGGTTTCAACTTCAAATACCCCCTTCTTACCGATGCGCTTGACAAGATCTAGGGCGATTTTCTATTCTTGATCCAAAGGAGTTTTTCTCTATGTTCATGATTTTAGCACTTTTTGCCACTGCAACTGTGGCAGCCCCAGTCGATCCTTCCGAAGAAGCAGAGCTGATCAAGAAACATATGGATCAGGAAGTAGAAGCTGTTCAAGAAATCGTCATCGACGACAGCGTGGTCGATGAATTCGGATTCGACCTCGAAGAAGAAGAAAGCTAAGCATGCTGGGTGCACAAAATCCTTGGCTGACCATGTGGGTCCAGCCAAGGGCTACCATTCGCACTCTCCTTAAAAAAAATCCTCACTACGGGGTCTTCTCCCTTTCGACCATTTATATTCTCCAAGATTTTTGTAACTCTTTTAATTACTGGTCGATAGGGATGTATAGCTCTCCCTATTTCCTCTTTGTTTCCGCCTTAGCCCTTTCCCCTTTTCTAGGCCTGCTCTGGCTTTATGTAAGCGCTTGGATCCTCGATGTGACCGGCATGTGGTTTGGCGGCAAAGCCCCGCCCCTTCCTCTTCGCACGGCGCTGGCTTGGTCGAAACTTCCCACCACGATTGCCCTTCTGATGTGGTTCATTCTTCTCTTGGCTAAGCCTGACTATGTCTTCATTCTCGATGCCCTCGACACCACTGTCTTCATCTATTTCATTACGTTAGTTTTATGGATCTGGTCGATTGTTCTCTTAATTAAAGGGGTGCGCGAAGTCCAATCCTTCTCTCTAGGAAGGGCTATTGCCAATACAGTTGTTGCCCTTTGTATTTATTCAGTTCTCTTTTTTGCTTTCTTTGCAGTTGTTCGTTACTTTTATATTCTAGTAGCTTAGTTAGTTCGGATATATCTTTTTTATTAATTGAATATAATATTACAATTAACCTAGGTGGTTATGCAAAATCCTTGGGTTACAATTTGGACTGAGCCGCGGATGACGATTCAGAGGGTCATTGCGGAGAATCCCAACAAGTGTCTCTGGTGGTTAGCCTCGATTTACGGATTTTCTTCCCTTCTCAATAGTTTCCAGTCGATGGCGTTAGGAGATCAGGTGGGGATTGTGGGTCTTTTAGGGCTTGCCATTGTCCTTTCTTGGATCTGGGGTTATGTTATATTTTCTGTCTGGAGCTGGGTGGTCTATGGAATCGGCAAAATCTTTCGCGGAAAGGGAACCTTTCAGCAGGTGAGGGCTGCCTATGCCTGGTCATGCGTACCCCTTCTTTTCAATTGTGCCCTTTGGATTTTCCTTATTGTCCTTTTTGGGCCGGCTTTATTTTCTAATGTCGCACAAGACCAACTTCTTACGAATGGACAAAGCACGCTTCTTTTTGTTGTTCTCATAGCGAAAGTGATTTTAGCCATTTGGGCCCTTGTGATCTATTTGAACGCCCTTTCGGAGGTGCAACAGTATTCGATTTTGCGAACCATTGGGAATGTGTTGGTTGCGGGACTCCTTGCGGGGTTTGTGTTGGGACTTGTGTGGAATTTTAGTATACAGATGGTGGGAAGCACCATCGAAACGTCGAATACGGCGTTTCAAATCATCAAGAGTTGTGGGGGATCTTTATGAAAAAGGAATCATTGAAAAAAGCAGGGATTTGGGCGTTGGCTGTAGGTCTTTTCATGGCCCATTTCTTATTCCGTTCTGTGGCACATGCCGATGAGGGAGCGGGTTGGCAGCAGGTGTTTCCACAAGGGGGCAATTGCTCGATTTCCTTTCCCACCACTCCCCAGATGGTGCGCCAGTCGCTGAAGATTCCAGAAAACGGCCAGAAATTGCACTACGATGTCTATCTTTCTCCCTACGATGACAAAGGGGTTTTTCTCCTTCTCATCGCTACCTATCCGAAGGTGATCCCCTCGGGTCATGAAATTGCCGGTCTTGAAGGGCTTATTCGGGGCATTGTGGGTCACAATCCTGAAAACGCTCTTGTCTATGCCGATCTCGTTGAGTTCAACAGCCGTCCCGCCATTAACTTCCTGATCCAGAGCGGGGCCAACTATTTCCGAGGAACAACACTCATGTCTGGCAACAAGCTTTTTCTCATTGCGATGGAAGGGAAGAAAGGGACTTTGGAAGAAACCATTTTTACCCGTTTTATCCAGTCGTTTCAACTTCTTGCGAAGTAGACCTATTGAGCTATCTCTAAAGGTTTCTTAGCAAGAAATTGCACGACAATCGATTCGAATTGAGACCCTGGGGACGGTAAGTGCTCGCATCTCTCAATCTTGTATCCTGTCTGCCGTAGTAGCGTGGGAACGATTCTATCGTTCTTGAGAAACCAACTTCCCATTGCGGATAGGCTCTTTTTTACAGGTTTTGAGCTGGGCAATTTGAAATCTGTAAAAAAAGATCCAATGAAACGTCCTTCAGGTTGAATCAGTTGATGAACCTTTTTCCATGTCATTGGAAATTTTTTTGGGTCAGTATAAGGAAATACATCGGTAGCAATCACGAGGTCTGCGGGGGGAAGATCCAAGGGATCGCTACTAATATCTGCCACTTTGCATGTAAGCTGTCTTGATTCGATAGCAGCTCGATACCTTTCGGTAAGAGAATCGATAGCTTTGGGTGCATAATCTATAGCAATTACTGTCCATCCCTTTTCCAATAGATAGGGAATAGCTGGTCCAAAGCCGCAGCCCAACTCAATCGCTACTTTCCCTGGTCCCTCGTGAATGTGTTGTTTCAGCCAATCAAGAAGATGTGGATTTGTTGCTTGTCTATGTTGAATGGCACATTGGCCCCAAAATTCTTTTCGATCAGAAGGGTGGCCGACCATTTTGCAAGGTTGATCTCCTTGCCAAGGTATGTGGTTGAAGCTCTTCCAAAATTCCTCTTCTTGCTTTGGAGTTCTAATATCAAAATGAATAATTTGAGTTGTAACAGACATTTTTTAACACCTATTTACTATTATGGTATATTTTATCATGAATGGTTATATTTTGTAAATCGTTTTTAGAAGCCGTATTCGAATTTGGCGCCGCCGTAGAAGGCGCCCCCTACGCTCGTATAAAGCGCATTGTGGCCGCTTGAGTTCTTAATATAAAAATCGCCGCCAAAATTATAGCCGCCAAAGAGTTCAAACTCAACCCGCATTGCCTTTTCTAAATGGAGATTGAGCTCGGTTCCCATTGAAGAGTAGTTGAACACGGAACGGGGTTGTGGCTCTTTCGCGCCTGTTCGAAATCGTTCGCGCAGCGGCCTGCCAAGGAGCGAGAGGCGGCACCAGGGAGTGATCTTATACTCAATGGAATAGAGGATGGGAAAAATCAGCTGGAAGAGCCATTTTTTATCGGGGGCATAATCAAGGCCGATGATGGGGTAGAGCGTGGCCCCTTCCATTCCTTTATAGGCGGTGGCGCCAAAGTGGCAATGCCACTCTTCGTGAATTTGGTAGGCGCCCCAGAGGAGTCCCGTGGTCAGGCCGTAGAGGCCTGGCTGAGAAAAATGTTCTTGGTCGAGGTTGTAGTCAATCCGGAAAATCCAGCGCCATTTGTCGAGGGCATAGGTGTAGAGGGTGAGGCCAAATTGGAAATAGTAAAAGTGGGTTTGGTTGAAGCGGGGATTGCGGGCCCAGTTGAGGGTAAAGGTGTTCCATTCGACGCGGGGAATAAAAAAAGTGGTGTTGTTTACGGGCAGGAGCATCGAAAGAAAGGCGTTCGTCTTGCGGAAGAAAAGCTTGCCGTCATATGCCGAATTGCTTGTCAATGTGACGGGCGCTCCTCCAATGCGGATCGTATTGGCTCCTACGTGCAGGGGATGATAGTCCCAAAGCGATCCCGATTGTTCTTCGGCCATCAAGCCGGCGGCTGCTATCAGAAGAAAAAAAAGACTTTTCATCGCACGACCCAACACGCAAACTGTAAGAGTCTTCGCATTATATTGCAAGGGCATTGACGCATATTTTTTTGAGGCGTATACGTCAAAATGATGGCGGCCTTTGAGACTTGTCTTTTGTGGATTAGCGTAGCTCTCCTCCTTTACCTGCTTGCCAGCATCGCTTGGCCGGAGAGGTTTTAGTGCATTGGGTTGACTGGCTCCAGCTCCTTCTCGTCCTGACGATCATCACCCTTTTGGCAAAACCGTTGGGTCTCTACTTGTGCAAAGTGCTCGATCCTACGGCGGCTACCTTCCTGGATCGACCGCTGAAATGGCTTGAAAAGGGGATCTACCATTTGTGCGGCATCGATCCGCGCAAAGAACACGACTGGAAACAGTATCTCTCTTGTACTCTGTGGTTTAGTTTTGCCTCTGTCTTGGCTTCCGCGGGGATTTTTCTTTTGCAAAGGATTTTGCCTTGGAATCCGCAAGGATTTGGTTCCCTTTCATGGGATTTAAATCTCAATACGGCGATTTCTTTCATGACCAATACCGATTGGCAAAGTTATGGCGGAGAGACGACGATGTCCTACTTTTCCCAAATGGGGGCCCTTGCGGTGCAAAATTTTGCTTCGGCAGCGGTGGGTCTTTCGGCAGCGGCGGCCCTTGTTCGGGGACTGGCGCGTAAGGAGACCGAATCCATTGGCAATTTCTGGGCCGATGTGGTGCGGGTGAGTCTCTATGTTTTGCTGCCGATCAGCATGATCTCTGCCCTCTTTTTCATGTCTCAAGGGGTGCCGCAGAACTTAAGTGCTTATGTTTCTGCGCACACTGTGGAAGGAGGTCAGCAGCTCATTGCACAGGGGCCGATTGCGTCGCAGGAGGCGATCAAGATTCTCGGGAGCAATGGCGGTGGATTTATGAACGCCAATTCGGCTCATCCGTTTGAAAATCCGACGCCGTTGACCAACTTTGTTCAGGTAATTTTGATCCTCCTCATCCCATCCGCCCAAATTTACTATTTTGGAAAAACGATTCAAAACATAAGGCATGCTAGGTGTATTTTTGCGGCGTTGGGTGTTCTCTTTGTAGCGGGGGTGTGGATTTGTGCAGGAAGTGAATTTACGGGCAATCCCGACTGGTCTTCTTTGGGGATTTTGGGGGCTAACTGGGAGGGAAAAGAGCAACGTTTTGGCATTTTTAATTCGGCGCTCTACGCTTGTACCACCACTGCAGTGTCTTGTGGCAGCGTCAACTGCATGCACGACTCTTTTACACCCATCGGCGGGCTCATTCCGATGCTCAACATTCAGCTGAGCGAAGTGATTTTTGGCGGCGTCGGCGCCGGTCTGTACAGTGTCCTCATTTTCGTTCTCATCGCCATCTTCATTGCAGGGCTCATTATCGGTAAAACACCCGAATATCTCGGCAAAAAAATTGAGGTACTCGAGATCAAAATGATTGTTTTGGCAATTTTGCCTTATGTATTCATTGTCCATCTTTTTACCTGTTTAGGTTGTTCTTCGGAGTGGGGGACCAGCGCTCTTGGCAATCAAGGTCCTCACGGATTTAGCGAGATCCTCTATGCGTTTAGCTCTTGTGGAGCGAACAATGGGAGTGCTTTTGCTGGCATTTCGACCAATACGCCGATTTACAATGTGACTCTTGCCCTTGCGATGCTTTGTGGCAGGTTTTGTTGCTTGGCTCCCGTTCTCGTCTTGGCAGGATCGTTAGCGAAAAAGAAGATCCACCCCAAGACGGCCGGATCGTTTCCCGTATCAAGTCTAATTTTTATTACCCTGTTGGTGTGTATCATTCTCTTAATCGGTGCGCTCACTTTCATTCCTGCGCTGACGATGGGACCGATCCTCGAGCAGTTTGAGCTTTTGCGAGGAGTTCTTTACCCGTGATGAACTGGAGCACTATTCTTCTCCTCTCTTTTAAGAAACTCAGCCCTCACACGCTGTGGAAAAATCCCGTCATGTTCATCACTGCCATCGGGGCGGGCATCACCACCTATCTCTGGTTTTTTCACCCGGTTGTCCATCTCGCCTTCTATGCACAAGTCTCTTTTTGGCTTTGGTTTACCGTGATTTTCGCCTGCTTTGCCGAGGCGATTGCCGAAGCGCGCAACCAAGCGCAGGCTGCCTCTCTTCGCCACGGAAAAACAGAGACAAAAGCTTTTGTGAAAGGGGAGGGGGGGACTTTTCGCCAGGTAAGCGAAAAAGAGCTGAAAAAAGGAGACGTCGTCCGTGTGCGCGCCTCCGAAATCATCCCTGGAGATGGTGAAGTGATCGAGGGGGCTGCCTCCATCGACGAATCTTCGGTCACCGGTGAATCGGCTCCCGTCATTCGCGCTGCCGGCACCGACCACTGTTCTGTTACCGGAGGGACGAAAGTTATCTCCGATGAAATTCTTGTCAGAATTGGCTCTGACCCCGGTGCTTCCTTCCTCGATCGGATGATCGACCTCATTGAAAATGTGCGTCGAAAAAAATCGCTCAATGAAATTGCCCTCAACATCCTTCTTTCGGGACTCACCTTCATTTTTCTCGTGGTCGTTGTGGCCATGGACATCTTTGGAAAATATTTTCATCTCGATTTTTCCATCGTGATGCTCATTGCCCTTCTCATTTGCCTCATCCCGACCACGATTGCTGGTCTCCTTAGCGCCATCGGAATTGCCGGCATCAACCGCCTCATGAAACGAAACGTTTTGGCCCTCAGCGGACAAGCGGTAGAAATGGCCGGCGACGTTGAGCTCATCCTCATGGACAAAACGGGAACTATCACCATCGGCCACCGCACTGCTGCGGAAATGACCCCCGCATCCGGTGTCCCTCCCGAAGATCTCGTACGGGCCATCTACTACACTTCATTTCACGACCTTACCGATGAAGGGAGGAGCGTCATCGACTTTCTCAAGAAGAACTATGCCTCCCACATTCTCCCCGAACCTACAGGTCTCACCTTTGTTCCCTTCACAGCCCAAACCCGGATGAGCGGCGCCGATCTAAACGGCCAGCAATACCGCAAAGGGGCCGTCGATGCGATGGAGAAATTTCTCGGAGGGCCTGTTCCCCCCGATATGCAAAATATCGTCAGGCAATACGCTGAAAAAGGGGGCACTCCGCTCCTTGTTGCCGAAAAGGGGCGCCTCCTCGGCGTCATCCTCTTCAAAGACACCATCAAACCCGGCCTCAAAGAGCTCTTTCAGCAGTTTCGCGCCATGGGAATCCGCACCCTCATGATGACGGGCGACAACCCCCTGACCGCCGCCGCCATTGCCAAGGAGGCAGGCGTTGACGATTTCCTCGCCGAAGTTTCCCCCGAACAAAAACTGGCTACCGTCCAAAAACTCCAAAAAGAGGGCTATCTCGTCGCCATGACCGGCGACGGCGTCAATGATGCCCCCGCGCTCGCCCAAGCCGACGTTGGCCTGGCCATGAACTCAGGCACCCAAGCCGCCAAAGAGGCTGGCAACATGATCGACCTCGACTCCCATCCCATGAAACTCTTTGAAATCATCGAAATCGGCAAACAACTTCTCATGACCCGCGGTGTCCTCACCACGTTTTCCACCGCCAACGACGTCGCCAAATACTTTGCCATCATCCCCGCGATTCTGATCCCCTTTTTCCCAGATATCAAAGCTCTCAACCTCATGCGCCTCGGCTCACCCGAAAGCGCCGTCCTATCGGCCGTTATCTTCAACGCCCTCATCATCCCCTCTCTCATTCCTCTTGCCTTCCGCGGGGCCAAAATGATTCCCGAGCAAGCGATTCTCCTCCTCCGTCGCAACCTCATCCTCTACGGTATCGGCGGTGTCATCCTGCCCTTCCTCGGTATAAAACTCATTGACCTAGCCATCAATACCTTAGGAATCCTATGAGACGCCTGAAAATGTCCTTCATCCTCCTCTTTCTCTACACCCTTATCTTAGGGATTGCCTATCCACTCCTCATGATGGGAATCGGTCATCTTTTCTTTCCTTTTGAAGCGCGCGGAAGCCTTCTCAAGAACCCACAGGGCGAAGTCATTGGATCTGCCCTCATCGCCCAAGACTTCACACAGCCCCACTACTTTCACCCCCGCCCCTCCGCAGCCCACTACAATGCAGCGAATTCCACAGGGAGCAATCTTGGACCCACCTCGCAAAAGCTCATGGACGATTTAAAGAGTCGCGCGGAGGTGTATCGCAAAGAAAATAATCTCCATCCCAACATGCCCCTTCCAGCCGATGCCGTCACAAGTTCAGGCAGCGGCCTCGACCCCCACATTAGCCTAGCCAATGCCCGCCTCCAAGCCAAACGGGTTGCCAGCGCCCGAAATATAACAGAGAGAGAAGTGATGGAGAAAATAGAAACGCATACCGAAAAACCCTTTCTCACTCTCTTTGGCACAAATAGGGTCAACGTTCTTTTGCTCAACCTAAGTCTAGACGACCGAGAATCAATGTATTAAATTATTTTCTTTCCCTCATGTATTTGAACCTCTCTCGCCTAAAGGCGAGAGATTCTTGTTTCATCGCTCTCCTTAAGGAGTAGCTCCACAAGCTTTTAAGACCGACATCCCGGCGGCCTTTTCAAGAATCGCGCTATTGAGATCCCGTTCAATCACGATTGAACAGTTAGAACATCGATATTCGCGATCGCTTAGTTCCATCTTCCTTTTTGCACCGCATCTGCTGCACATTTGCGTAC
>Ga0207952_1000567_pt1 | contig 26838 bp, 21 predicted proteins | sample SubbioR12Aug_8Ca_FD_184831 | JGI IMG/M metagenome (GOLD analysis project Ga0207952, IMG submission 184831) | Serpentinite rock and fluid subsurface biosphere microbial communities from McLaughlin Reserve, California, USA - CR12Aug_8Ca (SPAdes) | ecosystem: Environmental > Terrestrial > Deep...
CGCCCGCCGCTACAGCGACATTCAGCGTTGCTACGGATTCCGATCCAGGCACCCGTTGAACAACGGGTTGTTGCGCTCCGGGAACGGAATGATGAAGGTCACATCGGTGCCGTACGTGTCGCTCGGACGGAGTGCCAGATTGCCGATCGGGAACACCGTGTTTGCCGCGCGCCCGTACTGCCGGATCAGCCGCCGCATGTCGCCGAACCGATGTCCGGTCAGCCAGAGCCAGAAGGCGCGCTCCTTGAAGAGCATGTCGATTGCCGCCGTCTGCGTTGCGGGCGATGCCGCGAGCGGCGCGATGGCGGTCGTCAGTCCGGTGGCACGAAGCGTGTTGAGGAGCGCGAACATCGCATCGCGATCAGCCTGGGTACCGGCCTGCACGCGGGCCTCGGCCTCAATCAGCCGCGCTTCGATGCCGTCGGCCAGTACAACGGCTGAACCCTGCGCAGGATACTTCTGCTCAACTGGCAGGTTGCGGCTCGTGCCATCGAATCCGGTGCGAGTTGACGGTGTCCACGGCACACGTGGGTCGGCGGGCGTGGTCAAGTAATCGAGCCCATTCGTGCCCTCTCGCGTCCCAACCGTATACCTGGAGCCCGCGACGAACGTCGCGTTGTAAATACCGTTCTGCTGTCGGCCCGTGGCAACCGAGTGGTACAGCGTGTACTTGTAGTTCGTCGGCACACCGGCAACGGCCGCAGCGGCAGCCGCAAAAGAACCGGCATTCAACAACGCCCGTCCCTTGCTTACCTGCGCGAAGTACTTGTAGTTGTTGCCCGTCGCGAGCGCAAGTGCCGAGTCAATGGACGCCACCGACCGTGACAGCATCTGCGCAGTCGTGAGCGGTGTACCAAACTCGAACTCGCCGTTGGCGCTCACCTTGCTGAACGGAACACCCGCGCAATACGCCTCGGCGAACAGGTTCTCCGTAACGCCCCGCATCGAGTAGAGCTCACTCAGCGAATCCTTGACGGCCGCGTTCGTGGCCGACTTGGCGCCGGTCCATGCCTGGATCGCCGCTTCCAAATCGGCGCGCGCAAGGTGCAATCCGTTGTACAAACCGTTGGTCGCTCCACCCAGAATCTCGGTCTGGCGACGACCATCCGTGAAATACCGATCGGCGAAGGTGTCCGACGTCTGGATCTCGTCGCCCATATTGCCGGTGGACACGACAAATCCGTCAATCGTTCCGGAAAACGCGACCGTGAAATCCTGCAGCGCACCGTTGCGCAGTGTGGTCGCGCCGAGCGACCCACCGAGTGCGGACGCAGAGAGTACGTCAGGTGTTTCCACTTCCAGGATCTTGCTGCTGCAGGCGACCATCGCCATGGCGGCGCCAGTCATGACGGCGAGGCGACGGGCCCGGCGAAGGATTGTATGAGTTCGCATAGAGAGTCGCCTCAGAAGCCGAAGTTGAATCGCAGCGTGAACATCCGCAGCGGTGGGGTCGAGAAATACTCCTCGTTGCCGCGCTGATCGCTGTTGGACTGCGCCGCTTCGGGATCTACTCCCGAATACTTCGTGCTCACCCCGAGGTTGCGGCCGGTCAGGATCACCGACCAGGACTGCGCACGCATCATGCGCGCCCATTCCACCGGCATTTCATAGCTCACCGACGCCTCGCGCCAGCGCGTGAACGCGCCGTCCTCGAACATTCCGGTGTAGACCGACTGCGACGTGGCCAGCGCAAAGGCCTGTTCCTGCAGCGAGGCGGACTTGTCATACCGCCCACGACACGATACACCATTCATGCACTGGTGACGCAGCGTGTTGTTGAACTTCTTGAAGCCCCACTTGGCATCGATCTGCGACGAGATGCGCAGCTTGTTGTTGAGCAGGCCGATGGACGGCGTTAGGGCCACCTCGCGCGTGGGGAAGGTCGTTCCCTGATACACGGCCGTGTCGCTGAACGTCATCTCGCTCAACACGATGATGCCGTCGTTGTTCGCATCAGCAAACGTGATGTTCTTGTCCCAGAGACCGTAGAGCGGGTACCCCGGAAGGTTGCGCTGCGTGTTCCGGTTGCCTGACGCGATCGGCGAGATACCCTCGCCCAGCTTGAGCATCCGGTTCTTGTTCGTCGAACCCGTGATGCCGAGGTCGAACGCAATCTCCTTGCGGTCAAGGATCCGTTGCGTGTAGCTGACCTCGAAGCCCGAATTCTGGACGCTCCCGACATTCACGAACTGGGTCGTCAATCCCGACAGCGAAGGGGCGATGAGCCGGCTGATAAGCGCATCGGTTGTCTTCTTGTTGTAGTGAGTGATGTCGAGATTCGCCCACCCATCCATCACGGTCAGGTCGAACCCGAACTCGGTCTCGGCCGAAAACTCCGGTTTCAGCAACGCGTTGCCCAGCGAACCCAGCGAAGCGCCTGGCGTGTCGCCGCCGCTTGAAAGCGTCGTGGCATTGGCATTGTAGAACCGCACCGCCGCGGTGGCGCCGGGAATCTGGCCGGATGCGCCGTAGGTGCCGCGCACGCGCAGCGAGGTCATCCAGTCCGGGCTGGGGAACCACCTCTCATTCGATACGAGCCACGAGGCGCCGAACTTCGGGTAATAGACGGCGTTGAGCTCCTTGCCGAACGCGCTGGCAGCGTCGCGCCGCACGCCACCGGTGATGAAGAGGCGATCATTGAAGCCGATCTGCTGTTCGTAGTAGTAGCCAAGCGTCCGCTTTTCCGAGTCCGACTGCGTGCTCGATCGCGTGGCCGCCGCCGATACCGTCACGCCACCCGGTGGCAACCCGATTCCCGTCCCGGAAGTCGTGCCCACCGCGTTGCGCAGGTACTGCATGCCCACGGAGGACTTGGAGGTGATCCAGGGCAGCAGGTTGAACGAGGCAGTGGCGCCGATATCCACGCTCTGTTGGTTGAGCTCAGACCGGAGGCTCTGGATGGATCCGGTCCGCGTGGTGCCGGCGTTCGGTCCTTCGCCAACCTTGGAAAGAAAGAGGTCGTTGCGAAGCGTGTAGTCCGTTCCCACAGTCGCCCGCGCGTTGAGCCAACTGGTTGGCGTGAACTGCGCGGCGATGCTGTTAATGAAGCGGTTGATGGCCTGGGTCGTCGTCTGGGACAGGACGTCGCCCATCATGAAGGAGCGATAACCGCGCAGGGAATCGCCCTGCGCATCGCGCAGGTCGCCGCGCCAGGTGCCGCCAACGGCCGCGACCATCAGGCCGTTGCTGTTGTCCTCGTTCTGGGGCAACCGCAGGTTGCTATTAATGTAGGCCGACGAAGTCTGAACATTGAGCTTGGACGATAGCCGAGTCGACAGGTTGACCCGCAAGCTGTTGCGCGCCAGCGCGTTTGGCCGCATCTGGTCCCCGGGCAGCGAGGAAATGCCGCGCTGAGTCGTGAGTCGGCCGATCTCGCGATCCGGCATCTTGTAGATGCCGGTCTCTGTCTCCGTCTGACCTGAGACGAAGTATTGAATGGCTTCACTGCCGCCGTTCATCTGCAGCGAATACTGGCGACGATCACCCGTGCCAATGGGCGTCAGCCCGGGGATATTGAGCACGTTGCCGTGCGACAGCGAGTCCACCGTACACGTGCCAGCCGCAACGGCAGTCAACAGGCAGATGTTCGACACGGTTGGTGCCGCGGTCGTCTTGCCCCAGAGTGACCAGAGGTCGGGGTACTTCGCGGTGTTGGAGATCGTACCGGCCTCCATCGACAGCGAATAGCGTGTCTGTCCGGCGCGACCGCGCTTGGTCGTGATCACGATGACGCCGTTGGCGGCTTCGGTTCCGTACAGTGTCGCCGCAGACGGCCCCTTGACCACTTCAATGGTTTCGATTTCGTTCGGATTCAAGTCGTCGAGTCGCGACGATCCCGAGCCACCGACGCCGAGCGAGTTGCCCGTTGCCGACGTCGCGCGGACGCCGTCGATCATCACGATCGGATCGTTGCTCAGGGAGAAGGAATTCTGCCCGCGCACGCGAATACGCGAGCCAGTGCCGGTCGCGCCGGTTTGGACAACCTGCACGCCGGCGGCGCGCCCGGAGAGGAGGCTGCCCATGTTGGAGATCGGCAACTCTTTCATCTGCTCGGCGACGGCGATCTGCGTCGTGGAGTTCGCCAGCTCCACCTTGCGTTGCAATCCGCTCACGGTGGTGACGACGGCGTCGAGCGAGAACGTCGCCTGTGCTAGTGCCACATTCGTCGCCGGGGCGGGGCCCGCGCCGATGACCAGTGAGATCTTCTGCGGTGTATACCCGATGCGGCTGAATTCCAGGATCACCGTTCCCGCCGGGAGTCCGGTAATCGTGTACCGCCCGTTGTCGTTCGTCACTACGCCGGTCCGAGTGCCCGACAGAATGACCCGCGCTTGCACGATGGGCGAACCGGAGCTGGAGTCCGTGACGACGCCTGAAACCGTTCCCGCCTGCGCAGCAAGACGTGATCCTGAAAGGAACAGCGTCATGGCGACCGCCGTGCACGCGCCGATTCGTCGCAGATGCATGTTGCGTCTCTCCTCACCAAGGTGACTCACCGCCCGTCGGCGTCCGCCGCGAGCCGGTCTGCGCAATGTTACGGTAACCGGTGATGCGGTGTCAAATCACACCCGCCAGAGTCAGTCGATTGTCCCCAGCAGCATCCGACCGGCGATCTCCTTCAGAAACTTCGCCGCGACGGTTGCCGTCAGACCGCTCGGGTCCTGCACAGGGTTGCACTCCACGATGTCGGCTCCGACCAGCGTGCCCTTCATCGTCTGAATCACGCCGAGCACATCGCGAACTGAGAGTCCGCCAGGCTCACGGTGGGAAAGACCCGGCGCGAACGCCGGGTCGAGTACGTCGAGGTCAAGAGACAAATAGACGGGTCCGCTCACCGCCGGCCGCTCACCGCGCATCCAGGCGCGCATGTCAATCATCTCCACGCCGAACCTCGTCGCTTGTTGCTGCAGGTGTCCGTTGGTGGTGCGGATTCCCACCTGCACCAGACGCGCGGCGAGTCCCTCTTCCAAGATGCGAGCAAAAGGACAAGCGTGCGAAAATCGATCTCCCTCGAATTCGTCGTAGAGATCGGGGTGCGCGTCGAAATGGAGGATGGTCAGCGACGGGTGCGCCGCCTGCATGCCGCGCAGCACGGGATATGTGACCGAGTGGTCCCCGCCGAGCGCGATGGGGGCCCAGCCCTTCTGTACCACCAACGCGATGGCGGACTGTATCAGTTCGCGCCCCTTGGGCCCTTCAGGCAGCGTGAGGTCACCGGCGTCCTGCAGTCCACCCTCTGCGCCAAGGTCCTGCAGGCCTTCGGTCCAGAGGTGGCCGGCGGCGGAGTGCAGTGCCTCTCGAATCTGCGGCGGCGCGAGCGCCGATCCACGCAGGAACGACGAACTCGCGTCGTAGGGCAGCCCGATCAGGCAGGGAATCACGCGCGCCGAGTCTCCGCGCTCCAGGTCGCGCCGAGAATCTGGCGCAGGTGCAGTTCAAGGTGAACGACATAGTCGTTCATGAGGTGGTCCAGTGTCGCCTGCTCCGGCGTCGCCGGCGCCTGGGTGGCGATCTCATCGAGATTGTGCCGTGCGCGCACCCGAAGTCGCTCCTCTGCCGGAACCGCGCTCATCACGGTGACAATGTGCCGGTTGTACGCCAGCCAGAAGGCGAGGAGTTCGGGCCAGTTCGCCTCCTGATACCGCTGCAGTGTGACCCAAGCGTCCTGTTCGTAGCCGGGAAACACGAGATCATCCTGCAGCGTCGCACGCACGTACCGCTGATGGTTGTTGGTCGCCGAGTCAATCAGGTGGCCGATGATCTGGCGCGGCGACCACTTGCCGGGCGCCATGGGTTCAGCCGATTGTGCGCTCGAGATGGCGCGCAGTGCGGGTTCAGCGGCGTCGAGTGCGGCCCGGAGACGCAGGGCGCAGGTTGGGATGTTCGTCATGCGCTGAAATCTGCCACACCATCGTCGCCCGTGGCGCGCCATCAACGACGATGTCGGGATCGTGGAACGTCTTGAGGTGACGATAACCGAGTTTCGCTGGCACGGCCGCACTCGCAATGTTGCGTGGATCGCAGCGAATCTGCACCGCCGCGACGTCTGGCATCTTGAGCGCGGCGTCAGTCAGGGCGCGCGCGGCCTCCGTCGCGTATCCATTGCGGGTGTGGGCCTGCGCAATCCAGTAGCCAATCTCGAGTCCGCTCGCAATCCGCGGATGCAGACCCGTGCCGCCGATCACCTCAGTTCCGTCGCGCGAGAAGATCGCGTACACGCCATTGCTGCCCGACGCGAACTCCTCGGCGAACATCGCAATACGCGCGGCGATGTCCTCGAGCGGTGAGGGTTCGTTCAGCGCCCACGGCATCCACGCGCGGAGGTGATCGAGATTGGCATCGATGGCCGCCTTCATCTGCAGCGCATCCTCCACCCGCCACGGGCGAAGGAGCAGCCGCTGCGTCTTGATGATCGGGGGAAAGAGAAACGGCACCCCGAATCGTAATCGGGGTGCCGTCAACTGCGATGGAGCCGTGTGCGCCGCTAGCTGGCCCGCATGTAGGTGCATCCGGCTTCCTGCGCACGCAGCGTTGCGTAGATCCCGTTCGGTTGCAGGATCACCCCGGGCAGCAGGTTGGCCTTGAACTCCTCAAACATCGCGGTGCGATCCACCTTCATGCGGCTCGCGGTCTGCGCGGCGAACGCATTGAAGGCCGCGTTGCAGCCCAAGGTGATGTGCCCATTCGCGGTGAACCAGGGAATGTTGCCCTGCGGACGCATCGGGTCGTTCGGGCGTGCCGCGCGGCCGGCGGGGAGCGGCGGTGCCTCGGCGATCGGGTTTCGCGTTTGGATCGTCTCGCTGAACATCTTGAACTTGAGCGCTTCGCCAATTCCGTACTTCTCCCACATCGCGGCGTTGAGGAGCATGGGCACGGCGTTGTGGCGCAGCACGAGCACCGCCTGAAACTCGCCGGCCTTCGCGATACCCGCGTCACGCATTCCGCTGATCCAGCGCTGGGCCAGACTCACGGCGCTCCCGTAATCGAGTTCAGGCTGCTCGAAAACGGCTTTGTGGCGTGTCTTGAGCTTGTCGAACCAGGAGTTGTCCCACTGCGCCGGCACGATAGGCGGAGGGCCGTCGGCCGGATTCGACGTCGCGCCCTGGCCCTGCTCAGGGACAGGCGCCGCCGCCACAGCCGCGGCAGGTGGCGCGCAGGCGACTCCGGCGAGGACAACCGCCGATGCAGCAACCTTGCCGAGGAAGTCGCGACGATCGGTGGGTTCGCCAGCGTGCTCTACCATATGGATGTCCTCGGCGGGTCGGTGATCGGTGTGGAGTGAGATCGTGCTTGAAAAGTAAAGGTTGCTCGTGGTGGGACGATACGGTGCTGCGGCGGTGCAGGGCGCTACTGCAGCACACCCTTCCTGGCCATCGCCCAGGCGTAATACGCCATGGCGATGCCGAAGCCGATGGGGATCATCGAGAAGCCCAATCCATCGGTCTTGCCCATCACCTCGTATCCGCCCAGCAGGAAGAGGCCGCCGAGGTTGGAGGTGATCGCGCCGATCCCGGAGGCAACGAGGAGCGGAAACGCGAGGCGCTTTCGCATCAGCAACACGATGCAACCGATCACGCCGCCGAACACGCCAATCGCCCACAGCCCGTCGGCCCAGAGCGGGAAGGAGTCGAAGTACGCGCGCTGTTCGGGCGGAAACTGGCTCATCACGGATTCGACGTTCATCTGAGTGATCATGAACGACGCCAATCCGATCGTGCTCCAGAGCCCGCCGAGGATGCCGACCAGCCAAAGGTGCCAAGGCCTGGCTGGTGGCGGCGTTTCGTCGATTCCGGACATGGATGGCTCCTGGAGTGAGCAACCGCGAGATGCAGAGCCCGAGGCAGGTTCTGCGTTGCGTCCATGAAAACTTACCTGAGATCGGGCAGGGCCGTCTGCGCCACCGGCGCTACAACCGCTTCCGCTCCACACACGCCTGCACCACCTTCTGCAGCCGTTTGGCCCGCGTCTCCGCCTTCTTCGCATTGACGATATAGAACAGCACCAGTCGTCGGTAACTCGGCGGGCAACTCTGCAGGTATTTCCACGAACCCTTCGCCCTTCTGAACGCACCGCGTTCGGCCGGCGTGAGCGCAGCCTCGCTCTCGTGTTCGTAAGAGTAGACGCCGTATGTCTTGTCGGTGCGGTGCGCAAACGCGCGCTCGCCGGCTGCCGTCATCTTGCCCGCGGTTCGGAGGGCCTTGATCTTGGCAATGTTGACCGCGCTCCAGATGGAACTCGGGCGCCGCGGCGTGAAGCGAATTTGGTAGCTCTTGTCGTCAATGCGCTTGCGCACGCCGTCGATCCAGCCGAAGCAAAGCGCCTCGTCCACCGACTCGGGCCAGGTCATGCTTGGCAAACCGGAGTCCACCTTGTGAAAACCGACAATCAGCACCCGTTCAGAGGCGGCGTGCTTGGCCAGCCACCGGCGAAACGCTGCGGCCGTGGCGAAGAACTTCGGCGCAGCGTCCATGCGCGCGGCCACCGCTATGCGGGTTCGGCCGGAGGCGCGACCGGTTCCGCGAGCATCTCGCGAATTGCGCGGCCAATGCGATCGGCGCCGAACGGTTTTTGCACGAACGTGCGCCCTGAGCGCACCAATCCCTTACGATTGACGGTCTCGTCCGTGTAGCCGGACATGAATACCACGCGAATGTCGCGCCGAATTCGTGCAAGTCGATCGGCGAGCGCGGGCCCGTCCATGCGCGGCATCATGATATCGGTGACGAGCACGTCAATGGGTCCGTCGTACGCTTCGGCCAGGGTCAGCGCAGCGTTGCCGTCGGGCGCATCCATCACGTTGTAGCCGAGTCGCTGCAAGGTCCGTCGTACCATGAGACGGACCGCCGGCTCGTCTTCTACCAGCAGGACCGTTTCGCTGCCTTGGGCAGCCACCGCCACCTCGCGCGCGATCGGCTCGGGCATGGAAACTGCCGCGGCGTCCGCAGGCAACGCGGGGATGTACACCTTGAACGTGGTGCCGACCCCGAGCGCCGTCACGAGGTCAATGTGGCCCCCAAGGTTGGACACGACCGCGTAGGTGGTGGCAAGCCCGAGCCCGGTGCCCTGCCCGGACCCCTTGGTTGTAAAGAACGGTTCAAACATCCGGTTGGCGGTGGCCGCATCCATGCCGATGCCCGTGTCGGCGACCGTCAGCAACACGTGAGGGCCGAGCGTTGCGCCGGCGTGGCTCTGTGCGTATCGCTCGTCCAGCACGACGCCCGCGGTCTTCACCGTGAGGTCGCCACCGTTCGGCATGGCGTCCGAGGCATTCACCACGAGATTGAGGATCACCTGTTGGAGTTGCGTGACGTCCGCGACAACGAATCCGACCTCTGGGCCGAGTTCAAATGCGCAGGTGATGTTTGCCCTGAGCAACCGACGCAGCATCTTCTCGATGTCGCCAATCACGTCGTTCAGCTTCACCGGCTCGAGCTTGACGATCTGACGGCGACTGAACGTGAGGAGTTGGCGCGTGAGCGCGGTGGCCCTGAGCGCCGCTGCGGAAATCTGCTCAACCTCGTTCTGCTGATCGAGGGTGAGCGGGCCGTCCTTGATCAGCGTGGTCGATGTGGAAATCACGGTCAACACATTGTTGAAATCGTGTGCCACTCCGCCGGCAAGTCGGCCGACGGCCTCCATTTTCTGTGCGTGCCGGAGCTGCAACTCCAGCGATTTTCGCTCGGTCAGGTCGGTGATCACCGAGACGTAACCGACAATGTGGTCGGCAGAATCGCGCAATGGGTTTGCCGCCAGCAGCACACTCACGTGACGGCCGTCGCGGCGGACATGCTCCACCTCGAGCGGGCCGATCACATCACCGGCGGCCAGCTGCGTACGCAGGGCTGCGAACTCGGCCGCCCGCTCGGGAGGTTCAAAGGGCACCACTGAGCCGACAATGTCGACCGCGGGCCATCCGTACAGCTGCGCCGCCGCAGCGTTCCAGCGGGTGACGCTCCAGTGGAGGTTCGTGGTCACAATCGCCTGCGGGGCCAGGTCGATCAGTGACTGCAGCATGTCGATCGCCGAGCGTACTTCGCGGGTGCGCTCGTCCACGCGCGTTTCCAAAAGTTCGTTGGAGCGCGCCAGCTCGGCCTGGGCACCCACCAGGCCATCCACCATTCGGTTGAACCCACGAACAAGTGGGGCGACTTCCGCATCCTGGGGCTCCACGGCCCGCCGGCTCAGATCACCCGCCGCGATCTGCTCGACCGTTTCGAGCACGGAAGTGAGCGGGCGAGTCACGATGGCGCTGATCGCCAACACTGCGACGAAGCCAACAGCGAAGATCACGAGGCCGAACGCCAGGCCAAATCTCCGTGCGCCAGCCACGTCACGTGTCACCTCGGTGAGCGAAAGGCCGATGGTGAGGTCGCCGATGGGCCTTCCGTCGTGCTGTACCGGGGCCCAGGTGACGTAGGTGTCGCCCGCGGCGTTCACGGCGCCGCCCGCCGAATCGGGGCGTACCGCCGGCGCAATTCCCTGACCACCCTGGGCGGCGACGACCTGACCGGCAGCATTCCGCACGGTGACGGCCGACACTTCGCGGCCAAGCGCCAGACCACGCAGGACTTCGCCGACGGCCGTCGTGTCGCCGAAGTACAACCCCGCGCCGAGCGCGTACGCGGTCATGTCCCGGATCGTCGCCGCCTTGGCAGCGATCCCACTCATCGCCTGCCGTTCGAGGCGGGCCGGAAAAAAAGCGTACACAAAAATCGCGATCGCGGCGACCAGTATGGACACCGAGAGCAGCAACTTTTCGCGAATGCCGCGAAGGATTGGTGCGCCGGCCGGATACTCGCCCGTCACGGAACCAGCACCGCAAGTTTGAGAAGTTCCGCGCTGAAGTCAGCGCCCTCGAGGCGCGCCGCAACGACATTGATCAGGAGTCGGGGCCTGTCGCCCTGCAGGCGAACACCCACGGTGAGGCCGCGGGCGACGTCGGCTGGCACGGCGGAAAACGTGGTAACCCGCTCCGCGCGCGCAGCGGCGACTACGGCGGAGAGGTCGAAGCCTCGCAACGGGGGGACATACAGCGCCGCCGCCCCGGTGGTACGCAGTGTTTCCGCCAGTGACTCGCGGTCAAGGTCGGTCGCCACCGCCCTCAGCGGGAGCCCGGCGATGCCGACCCGCTCCGTCGCGATCAGGCGGAGAACCTCGTCTTTCAGGCGCACGGTCGGGCCGTTGCCTCCCTGATAGGCAACAACGACCACGACTTCGCCGCTTGCCGCGCGCGCGCGCAGTTGCCGGTCGAAGGTGAGCACCTTGAGGAAGAGTGGCACGTGAACCGCCGCTGGTACTTCCATCGTGCCCTGCGCATGCGCACCGCGGGGTGTCCATCCAGGCACGACGCCGGCGACGATGCCGAGCAGCGCAACAGTCGCGGCGACGAATACGCCGGCGCGTCTCACGCCTCGCCACATCGCGAGCCGCGCGGCGATCGTGACAGCCGGAATCACGCGTCCCGATTTCCTCAGAAACGCCAATCCAGTCTTCCAATCAGGCAGCGGCCATCCTGCGGAATGGAGGACTGCCGATGTTCGAGGCCCCCCGGGGTCGCCCAGGTGGCGTCGAAGAGATTCGTGACACGCAGGGATAGCACAACCTCGCGCATAGGCGCGCGGACGGAACGGCGCAGCGCATACCGGATATTCGCATCGACTCGCGTAAATGTCGGTGTGGACGTGCCAGTCAGCGTCTGGCGCGGTGATTCGTGACGCAGCGTCACGCTGGTGCGCAGCGCCGCTCGCAGAGCCGCAGACGCTGTGACCGTGGCGACCTGGACCGGCGAGTTGGTGAGCCAGTCACGCGTGAACTCGTCCTGTGTGCGTTGCCAGGCATACGTCGCCCGCGCGCTCCACGTGCTGCGCGACACAAGGTCGGCCTGCAGCTCAACGCCCCGGGCACGGGCGGCAGAAAGGTTTTCGAACCTGACACCTTCCGCACTCTCAGAGCCCTGCTCAATGAGGTTGCGGATGCGATAACTGTAGACCGAACCCCCAAGCAGAAGTGCATTGTTCATGCGACGCTGTAGTTCGAGCTCAAGTGTGCGGATGCGCTCGGGCTTCAGCGACGGATTGCGCATGTAATAGCTCGTGTTGAGATGCGCCTCAGCCGCGGTCGGCGCGCGGAACGCCTCACCCAGGAGGAACTTGGCCGTGGTTCGCGCGTCGGGATTCAGGATGAGTGCGATGCGCGGTGTCACTGCCGCGTCGGCGCCGCGCTGCTGCTCGTAGCGAAGCCCTGCGACGAGATTCGCCTTCGGCCGGATTTGCCACTCACTTTGTGCAAATGCGGCACTGAGGTTGAAGGGCGAATTGTCGGCACTTGTCGAGCCGTCGGCCTGATTCTCGTAGTAGTCCGCGCGCATGACACGGCGGTGCTCGGCGCCGAAAGTGATCCGCATGCGAGACGACGGATCCCAGATGTAGAATGCTTCGCCGCCGATGTGGCTGCTGCCGCCTCCGTCGGAGTAGAGCGGCCCACCGGGATCGCTCGGGTATGCGCCGCGGTACCGATATCGGTTGGCAAAGGCCCGAATGGTCAGTCGCCGCGACCCAGCGAACTCGTGCTGCAGGGCCAACTCCCCCCACAACGTCTCGTCGATGGTTTGCGCGCGCGGGTCCGCGAGCGACGTTTCAAATGCGCCGGTCGGCACTCCCTTCTCACGCGATCGATATCCCACACGTGCGGTGAGGTCGTCCCACACCAGGGAGCCAATGCCGCCAACGGCGCGCTCCCAGTCCATCCCGCGCGCGACGCCGTTGTTGGTGGCCGGGGAATCAAGTTCTGGGAAGTAGAGATCAGGTCCGTCGCTACGGGCTATCAGCCCCGACGCGACGATCGACCGGCGCAAGCCAAGTGGTCGACCGGCCGTGGCGCCGAGCTCCCTGATGCCAGCATTGCCAACGCGAGGGCTGATGCTGACGCCGTCCATTTCGGCGCCCGTCTTGGTGACCACGTTGATCACGGCGAACATCGCGCTGGTGCCGTAGAGCGCCGAACCCGGGCCACGGACCACCTCAATCCGTTCCACCGCTTCCATTGGAATCGGGAGCTCGCTGCCGATCGGAGCGCCGCCCCACGTCTGGTCATTCAGTGTGTGACCGTCAACGAGCAGGAGAATCCGGTTGTTATAGTCCCCGGGCCGACCAAACCCGCGTGTCCCGATACTGACATAGTTGCGGTCGTCGCTCACATAGAAGCCGCGCACGACCTCCAGCGCCTCGCGCAAGTCGCGGTAGCCGTATTGCCGGATGTCATCGGCGGTGATGATCGTCACCGACGCGGGCGCATCGGCGGCCCGTTGCGCGTACTTCGATGCCGCGCTCACGCGGGAGTTGAGCAGCGAGTCTAGCGCCAGGGTGGGTGTTCCCGGACCGGTCCCTTGTGCCCCTGCCGCAGGGGCGGGCAGTGCAGCGAACAGCGCGGTCGCCGCCGCGCCAAACGCGGACGCTCGGCCGAATAGGCACCTGAGGAGCCGCATGAATTTCACCTCGAGTTCGGGCGCGTGGTGCCTGGGCAGCGTTGGGCCCAAGCTACTCAAGATTGGCCGGTCTCCGAGCGCACGGCAACCACGGTCAGCGGAGCGTTCATCCGACCAGAAGCCGTCCGCCAACTGCCAGGGCACCACGGCCGAGTCGCGCCGGCCACTACCGCCGCGCGTCCCCCCCGTCCGCACGCGGCACTGGAACAGCCGACGGCGCCACTTCGCCGGCGTATAGCGGGCGCGCCTCCCGCCGCTCACTCAAGGCCTGCGTCACAAACCGCTGTCCTTCGCCAATTCGCTCCACCTCGAGGGCGATCGCTTCCATCCCGCGCTCCAGCGATTCCATCCGCTCGGCAACCTGCGGTGGCAGCGTGATCTCCGCCTTGGCCGACCGCCGCCAGATCCGCCGCGCATACGCAATCGTGAACGGCAGCACTGCCACAAACAGGAACGCAACCGACACGATCACGATGAATTCCGGGTGAATCGCCGGCTCCGGTGGCGGCGGCGGACGATACGCGGCACCAGGAATAGCCGCGGTCTGCGCCAACGCGGCGTCGGTCGCCACTATCTGCTTGTCGAGCTCCGTAATCCGCTCATCCACGTTCAGGATCCGCTTTTCCAGCGACGCGCGCGTCGTTGCCGTCTGTCGCCCATCAGAGAGCTGTGTCAGCAACTGACCCCGAAGCCGCTGCGCACTCGCCAGCTGATCGGTCAGCACATCACGCTGCGACTGATACGCGCGATACATCTGCTGCGGCGATCCCGTCACGGGCGCCCGCGCGACGGGAATTTCACCGGTTCCCTGCATCACCGGTCACCCCGCTCGAGCTTTCGCGCAGCGGCCGGCTCGCCGCCCGCCCGTGCCGACATGCCCACGCGCTCCTGCAATGCCTGCGTCAAAAAACGCTGACCCTCGCCGATGCGCTCGATCTCCAGCGCGATCGCTTCCATCCCGTGCTCAAGCGATTCCATCCGCTCTGCCACTTGTGGCGGCAGCGTCACTTCCGCGCGCGCCGACTTGCGCCAGATACGGCGCGCATACGCAATGGACATGGGAATGATGAAGGCGAACGCCGCAAGAAAGCTCAGTCCCACAACCATATCCGGGTCCGGCCCGGTTCGGCGCGGCGGCGGTGGTGGCTGCACCATGGCGCCGGGAACTCCCGCTGCCTGCGCAACTGCCTGATCGCTGCGCGCAATCTGTTTGTCGAGTTCCGTAATCCGCTCGTCCACCGTCTGAATCCGGTTGGCGATTCCCGCACGCCCGGGGTTGCTGCCCGGTGTGTTGTCGAACTCGCGCTGCAGGTCGCGGCGCTGCTCCTGCAGCTCATTGAGCTGGTCACCAAGAATTTCCCGTTGATCCCGGAGCGCGCGCAGGATCGCCGCCGGACTCCCGGTCACCTGGATCGTTTGCGGCGCGCCGACGACCACCGGCGCGGGTATCGGCGCCGGTGCCACTACAGCCTGGTCTACACTTTCCCTATTCAGCATCATTTCAACGTCCCTGGCTCAGCCTTGTACCCACGCGCCGCTGCCAACCCCCTACGGCGCCAAGGGTTACGGGGATTCGTCCAGTTCCCCCTTGCCCACCCGGCTAATTCTATAGATGTAAGCCTTTCCCGGCTGATCAAACAGGAGCGCCGCCGTGTCTATCCGCCCAGTCACCAGAATTGTCGAATCCACCCCCACCATGGAGGGCGCCGGAGTGCGCCTCCGCCGTGCATTCGGCTTCAATGAGAAGAACGAGCTCGACCCCTTCCTCCTGTTCGACGACTTTCGCGGCGACCGCCCCTCCGACTACCTCGCCGGATTCCCCTGGCACCCGCACCGCGGCATCGAGACCATCACCTACGTCCTCGCCGGCGACGTCTCCCACGCCGACTCACTCGGAAACGAAGGCACACTCGGCGCCGGCGATGTGCAGTGGATGACCGCTGGTCGCGGCATTATGCACCAGGAAATGCCACACGGCGATTCGCAGGGCCGCATGCACGGCTTTCAACTCTGGGCCAATCTCCCCAGCAGCCAGAAGATGGTGGCCCCGCGCTACCAGGACGTGAAATCCAAAGACATCGCCGAAGTGATTGATGACGACGGCACCAAGGTGCGCGTGATCATCGGCGATTTCTGGGGCAAGAAAGGGCCGGTCGAAGGTATCGCCGCCGACCCACGCTACCTCGACGTCTCCGTGCCCCCCGGCAGGAAGAAGCGCCTCAGGGTGGACCTGCAGGCGAATGCGTTCGCGTATGTCTTTGAAGGCGAAGGCACCTTTCGTGACGCAAGCGACCCTACGGGTGTGCTTACCGAGCGCCACGCCGAGGACGACAACCCCGTGCGCTCCACGGCGGGCAATCGCTCGATGGTGATGTTCGGCACGGGTGACGAAGTCGTGGTGCAGGCTGGTGAACAAGGCGTGCGATTCCTGCTCGTGAGCGGGCGCCCGATCGAGGAACCGGTGGCATGGTACGGCCCCATCGTGATGAACACCCGCGACGAACTGCAGACGGCCATCCAGGAGTTGCGCGCAGGGACGTTCATCAAGAAGTAGCAGCGCATCTGCATTGGGACATTCGGCGCGAATCACGAGTGTTACGCATTCGCGCCGAAGTCGTGTGGTGCAATGGCTGGTATTCGGCTCCGGGGGCGCGATATTTCAGCGCGAACGCCCCACCTCAATCGCCCAGCCGATGATTCGACCCCGCTTCGTTCCGCGCGCACTCGTTCTTGCCGCCACGGCCGTCCTTGTCTCCTGCGGCCGGGAGCCTACGGCGCCGACGCTGGCACCCGATGTGCAATTCGTCGGTGCGCCGCTGACGAGCATGGTGGCACCTGCGGTCGTGATCAGTCAGGTGTACGGCGGCGGCGGCAACAGTGGCGCGATCTACAAGAACGACTTCATCGAACTCTTCAACCCGGGCACGTCTCCGGTGAGTCTCAGCGGCTGGAGCGTGCAGTACCAGTCGTCCGCCGGCACGAGCACCTGGCAGGTGACTGCACTCAGCGGAACGATCCAGCCGGGCGCGTACTACCTCGTGCAGCAGGCTGCCGGCGCCGGAGCGCAACCCGTTCTTCCGACTCCTGACGCCTCTGGCGCGATTGCCATGAGCGCGAGCCAGGGAAAAGTGTGGCTGCTCAGCAGCACCACGGCGCTCGTAGGCTCCTGCCCAACCAGCACAGCGGTTGCTGATCAGCTGCACTATGGCGTGGTCTCCGTCACCTGCGGACTCACGGGCACGACAAACCTTGCCAACGCTACGGCGGCCATTCGCAACACTGGCGGCTGTACGTACACGGGCCCCACCGGCGCCGACTTTACGGTTGCCGCACCAACGCCCCGCAACAGCGCCAGCCCCACGAACACGTGCTCGGCGCCGCCGGTGCCGGCATCCGTGGCGATCGCCCCGGACTCGACCGGCGCCTTCATTGGCGCAACGGCGCAGTTCACCGCGTCGGCCAAGGATGCGTCGAATAATCCCGTCGGCACGACGTTTACGTGGGCCAGCTCCGATAACGCCGTTGCCACAGTGAGCCCGAGCGGCCTCGCGACCGGCGTCGCCGCCGGGCTGGTGACCATCACGGCCACCAGCGCGAACGGCATCATCGGCACGGCCAAGCTCTCCGTGACCCCCGCGCCGCCGCCGTCGGCCACCAACGTGCGTATCACCGAAATCCACTATGACAACACCGGCGCAGATGTAAACGAGCAGGTCGAACTCATCGGCGACACCGGCGGAAGCCTCAATGGTTGGAGCCTCGTGCTCTACAATGAGACCGGCGGTGCCGTCTATGCGACCATTCCGCTCACGGCGATCTTCCCCGCGAGCTGCGGGACGCAGGGTGTGGCGGTGATTCCAACGCCCGGCATCCAGAACGGGCCAAACGACGGGCTCGCCCTCGTGAACAGCGCGGGCGCGGTCGTAGAGTTCCTGTCATATGAAGGCACACTCACGGCGCAGAATGGACCCGCCGTTGGCCAGACCTCCACGAATATCGGCGTCAGCCAGTCGGGCAACGACGCCATTGGCCGCTCGCTGCTCCGTGCGGGCGATGGTACCTGGTACGGTCCTGCGCCGTCGAGCTTCGGCACCTGCAACCCGGCGACAAAGCCGGTCTTCCCGAACTCGATCTTCTTCTCGGGACGCGTTCCCACCGATCCGGCGCTGCCCGTCGGATTCGAAGATCAGCTCTTTGCCACGCTGCGCGACGGACTTTCGGGTGCCACGATTCCGTCCACCTTCACCTGGACCTCTGAAACGCCGGCCATCGCCACGATCGATGCCTTGGGCGTGATGCACGCACTCAGCGCCGGCTCCGCGGTCTTCCGCGCCACGGCCGCTGACGGCACCACCGCCACCTGGACGCTGCCCACGATTGTCGCGCAGCCCGGGAATACCGCGCAGTACGGCAACAACACGGAGTTCGGCGATCCTGTGGACGCAGACGCGAGCGACGATTTCATCGTGCGTCGAGCTCAGTTCACCACGTCGTTCAACCGCAATCGCGGCATCCCGAACTGGGTGGCCTACAATCTCGAGGCCACGCACATCGGCACTGAAGTGGATCGTTGTGACTGCTTCACCTACGACTCTGCGCTCCCCGCGTCGTTCCCGCGCTACACCACGGCCGATTACACGGGGGCCGGCACCTTCCACGGATATGGCATTGATCGCGGCCACCTCGCCCGGTCTTTTGATCGCACCACGGGCGCGCTCGACAACGCGTACACCTACCTGTTTTCCAACATCATCCCGCAGGCGGCCGACAACAATCAGGGGCCTTGGGCGATTCTTGAGAACTACCTTGGCGCGCAGGCCACGGCGCAGAACAAAGAGGTCTACATCATCGCCGGTGCGTCGGGGAACAAGGGAACGGTGAAGAACGAAGGCAAGATGGTGATCCCCGAGTTCACCTGGAAAGTCGCGCTGCTGATGCCGCGCGATCAGGGACTCGCGCACGTGCTCTCATACAACGACGTGGAAGTGATTGCCGTGATCCTGCCCAACGAAGCCGGCATCCGGAACGTCGATTGGAACACCTATCGCACGACGGTTGACGCGGTGGAGGCCCTCTCGGGATACGATCTCCTCTCGCTGCTTCCGGACAAGATCGAGAATGCCGTCGAGAGCAACACCAAGCCGCCGGTGGGTTCAACGGACGGGCCGTACACCGGCACCGAAGGGAGCGCCGTGTCACTGAGCGGCGCGGCCTCGGTGGATTACAACGGAACGATCACCAGTTACGACTGGTCGTTCGGGGATGGAATGGTGGCATCAGGCGCGAACGTTACGCATACGTACGCGCAGGACGGTCTCTACACTGTGCGCCTGATTGTCACCGACAACGACGGCCTCGCCGATACGGTCACGACGACAGCGGCGGTTGGAAACGTGCTGCCCACTGTGGCGGCATTCGCGGGCGCGACGCTGCTGCCAGGCGAGAGCTACAACGCGACCGGCGGATTTGCCGATCCCGGTGCGGATACGTGGAGCGCGACCGTGAACTATGGCGATGGCACGGGTACGGCATCGCTCGGACTCTCGCTCTTCTCATTCGCGCTGACGCACACCTACTCGACGGCCGGAACGTTCACCGTCACGGTGCGCGTGAGTGACGACGATGGCACAACGCCGCGCACACAGCTCGTGGTGGTGATGACGCACGCAGCCGCACTCGATTCAGTGGCGGCGAAGATCAATGCGCTGGTTTCTGACGGCGAAGTCTCCGGCGGCAACGGCAACTCACTGCTTGCCAAGGTGAGCGCGGCGGCCAAATCGCTGGAGAAGGGAAATGTCACGCCCGCGCTCAACCAACTGAACGCGCTGCTCAACGAAATCGACGCGATGGAGGAGAGTGGTCGGCTGTCGGCGACGGACGCCACAGCATTGCGCACGCTCGTGACGCGGATCAGGACCTCACTGCTCGTCTAGAATCTCGCGGAGCCCTTCGAGCACGGCGGAAAGCTCTTCCGCCGTGGCTCGGCCAGCTCGGGTCCCAATGCGGTCCGTTGAGATCGTCTGCACCTGACCGATGCAGACCCAGCCGGGGCGGGGCAGCGCGCGCGAGCCGAGTTTGAGAAACAGCGGATAGCGAGCCGCCAGCTCGTCGCTGGTGACAGCGGCGCAGATCGCGGTTCCGGATCGCTCGGTGAACACATCGGCGCTAAGGATGAGTACGGCGTGTCCGGAATCGCCGCCGGAATCGCCGCCGGAATCGCCGCCGGGCGCGGCGCCAACGGCCGGGTGCACCCAGCGCACTTCGCCCCTTAGTATGCGGGCCACTGCGCCGATTCGGGCAACGCCGCGTTAGCTGTCGCCCGCTCAGAGTCCGGCACGAGCTTCGCACACTCGCGGGCGAGCCGAATGCGGTCCATTCGGTCAATGAAATCGGCCACCGCGCGCTCGATGGCGGCGCTTCGGTTCGGTTCACGTCCCTGATCCACTGCACGATCCACCCGTTGAAGCAGCTTCTCGTCCAGGGTGATCGCAATCTTGGTCTTCGCCATAGGTATGACAATATATCATACCCAAGGTCTTGTTGCAGTATCCGCGAAAATCCTCGCTGATCCGCGTAAATCCGCGTCCCCGCCGTAAAACCCGGAAAGACTCAGTTGACAGCGAACCCGGGAGTGCCGCATCTATAGCGGATATGCGACGCCTCTCCCCACTCGTCGCGGCCCTCCTTGTGGCATCGAGCGCCGCAGCGCAGCAGTCGGTTCTTGGCCCGGTCCGTGCATCCGGCCAGTCCGTCACCCCCGCCTACGAGGGGTGGTTCAAGAACCCCGACGGCACATACGCTCTCTCATTCGGCTACCTCAACCGCAACTCGGAAGAAGTGGTCGAGATTCCCGTGGGCCCCAGCAACTTCTTCTCGCCCGGCCCCGCCGATCGCGGTCAACCGACCACGTTCGCCGTCCGCCGACACTGGGGCGTCTTCACCGTGAACCTCCCGGCAGACTTCAAGGTCGGCGATAAGGTGGTGTGGACCATCGTGGTTCGCGGCGACACGGCGCGCATACCCGGCCACATTCGCGGCAACTGGCAGATCGATGCACTGGAAGGCGAGGCGGGATCGAATCGCCCACCGGTCATCAAGTTCGCCGCCGATGGAAAGGAGTTTGTCGGCCCGGGCGGCGGATTCGGCGCGCCACTCACGGCGAAAGTCGGCGCCGCTGCCGAGCTCAAGGCTTGGGTCACCGACGACGGTCGCACGCGTGGCAGCGTTGGCGGCGCCGGACGCGGCGTACCCAACCTTCGATGGTTCAAACACAGTGGCCCAGGGGCAGTGACCTTCGCCAACCCGGCACCGCGCCCTGCCGCTGAGGGCGGACTCGCCAGTACAACGGTCAGCTTCGCCGCGCCGGGCGACTATGTACTCCGCCTCCGCGCCAACGATGGCTCGGTTGCATCGGCTGGACACTCGCAGTGCTGCTGGAGCAATGGCTTCGTAAAGGTGACGGTAACCCCGTGAGGAATCCCCAGATGATTCGACGCTCGCTGATCGCCGCCGTGCTGGCATCTGCTCCGCTCACCGCGCAGCAAAACCAGCCGTACAAGGAGGTCATAGTTTCTCGTCCCCTGGCCTCCTCCCACGTCCCGTTGTTACCCGCAGTTCCCGTCTGGTCAAAAGACGTCGCGCCCATCCTGCAGTCGAAATGCCAGCAATGCCACATGCCCGGCTCCATCGCGCCGATGCCGCTGACGAACTACGCCGAGGCCAAGAAGTTCGCCGACAAGATCAAGTCCCGCGTGGCCACGCGCCGGATGCCCCCCTGGCACCTCGACAAGACCGTCGGCATCCAGCAGTACAAGAACGACCGCTCGCTCTCCGATGCCGAGATCAAGACGATCGTGGATTGGGTGGATGGCGGCGCGCCGGAAGGCGATCCCAGACTTGCTCCGCCGGCGCCAAAGTTTCCCGACGCCAGCGTCTATCAGTTCGCCGAGCAGTTCGGGCCACCCGATCTCGTGGTGAAGTCAGGTGCGTATGACGTCATGGCGAAGGGACAGGACAAGTGGTGGCGGCCCACGACCGACATTGGTCTCACCGAAGAGCGCTGGGTGAAGGCCATCGAGATCAAGCCGTCGATGCCGCTCGGCAAGAAGGTCGTACATCACGTGCTGACGATGCTCGAACAGAACGAAGGTCCGGTGCCGCAGGGCGTGGCCAGCACCGCCATGCAGCACGACGCTTCGGGCAACATGCGGCCAATGAGTGCGGGCCTCTTCATGGAATGGGCACTCGGCAAGACGGGCGAGATCTTCAACGCCGACGCCGGCAAGCTCCTCCTCCCCGGCGCGAAGATTCGCTGGGAAGTGCACTACTACGCGATTGGCCAGGAAGTGAAAGCCGATCAGGTGGAAATGGGGATCTGGTTCTATCCCAAGGGCTACAAGCCCAAGAATCGGACCATCCTCAACATGTTCAACGTGGCCGCCGGCTCCGATCTCGACATTCCGCCGGGGCAGAAGACGATCACGCAGAACTACACGGTGCTCCGCGCGCCGGCCCGCATCGAGAATTTCCAGCCGCACATGCACATGCGCGGCAAGGCGATGATGATGGAGGCGGTGTATCCCGATGGTCGCCGCGAAGTGTTGACCAACGTCAACAACTTCCAGTGGAACTGGCACAACAACTACATCTACGCCGACGATGCGGCACCGCTCCTGCCCAAGGGCACGATGCTGGTCTTCACGGCCTGGCACGACAACTCGAAGGAGAACCCCAACAACCCGGACCCGGAGCAGTGGGTGGGTTGGGGTGACCGCACCGTGGACGAGATGGCCCACGCCTGGGTGGACGTCACCTACCTCGAGCAGGACGACTTCGACAAACAGGTCGCGGCGCGCAAGGCCAAAACCGCAGTGCGGCCATAGTTCTACGGCGAGGACGCGGATAGACGCGGATTGACACCACAATACCGCGGATACTGCAACTGATTGGGGGAACTGCAACTCACCGCGCGAGCGCAGTGGCAGTTCCCCCAAGTTGTATCCGCGTCTATCCACACTGATCCGCGGAAATCCGCGTCCACGCTGTAATTCCAAGGCATGCAACGGAACCAAATGCCAAGGTGTCACATTTAACAGTTGCGGCACGTAGGATTCCCATCCCCAACATCGAGCTTATGCGACTTTCGCGACTCTCCCTCGCGGCCACGTTCGTCCTCGCCGCTGCCGCCAGCGCCGGCGCGCAGGTCAGGCCCGCGAGCACCAGCGCCATCAACATTCCCTTCGAACGCTATGTGCTCCCGAACGGTCTCACGGTGATTCTCTCCGAGGACCACTCAGTGCCGCGGGTGGCCGTTGACGTCTGGTACCACGTGGGCTCCAAGAATGAGAAGCCCGGCCGCACCGGCTTCGCGCACATGTTTGAGCACGTGATGTTCACCGGCTCGGCCAACGTCGCCTACGGTCTCCACGACCGGTACACCGAGGGCGTCGGCGGCTTCAACAACGGCTCCACCAACAACGACCGTACCAACTACTACGAAGAAGTCCCGTCGAACTACCTCGAGACGGCCCTCTGGATGGAGGCAGACCGGATGGGCTTCCTCCTCGACAAGCTCGACGAGGCCAAGTTCGTCGCGCAGCGCGACATCGTGCAGAACGAGCGACGCCAGGGCGTGGACAACCAGCCCTACGGCCGAGCGTTCGAGATCATGACGACGCAGCTGCTCCCCGAGTCGAATCCCTACTCGTGGCCCGTGGTCGGCTATATGTCCGACTTGCAGAAGGCCACGGTCGAGGACGTGAAGGAGTTCTTCCGCCTCTACTACGCCCCCAACAACGCGACCATCGCCATCGTCGGCGACTTCAAGCCCGCCGAAGTGAAGGCCTGGGTCGCGAAGTACTTCAAGGACATTCCGCGCGGCAAACCGATTGTCCGGCCCACGATCACGCCGGTCAAGCTCACCGCCGGCTCGCGCGTGACCTTCGAGGATCGCGTGCAGGTGCCACGGCTTTACCTCGCGTGGCCGTCCGTCGGCGAGAACTCCGAGGACGACAAGGTCCTCGACATTCTCACCGATATCCTGAGCGGCCCGCGCACGGCGCGCCTCACCAAGGAACTCGTGTACGACAAGCAGTCAGCGGCGCAGCTGCAGGCCTTCCAGGCCACGAGCGCGCAGCACGGGTTCTACAGCATCCAGGTGACGCCGCGTCCCGGCCATTCACTCACCGACATCGAGGCCAGCGTTGACGCGATCCTCGAGCGGTTCAAGGCCGAGGGGCCCACGGCAGAAGAAATGACCAAGGCGCTCGCGGGCACGGAATACGGATTCGTCTCCGGGCTCGAGTCGATGCTCGGCAAGGCGGAACTTCTGCTGCGTGGCTCCGTGTTCCACGGCGATCCCGGCTACTACAAGAAGCTGTACACCGGCATCAAGGCCGTCACGGCCGCCGACGTGAAGCGCGTGGCCAACAAGTACTTCACCAAGGAACGCGTGGTGCTCTCCATTGTGCCGATGGGCAAGCTCGACCAGGCGGCGAAGCCCAGCGAAAGCAAGAAAGTCACTGTGTCGGCTGACGGCGGGCACTACATCGTAGAGGGGAAATAGTCATGCGAAGCACAGCGATAACTGCGAGTACACGGTTGACGGTAGACGGTAGACAGATGTTGGTGACTGCGTTGGTCGTGCTCGGTGCCGTGACGAATGTCGCTGCGGCTCAGGCGCGGCTCGACCGCACCAAGCAGCCGGTGGCGGGGGCAGCGCCAGCCACGCGGATTCCGACCTGGACCAAGGTCAAGCTCGCGAACGGAGCAGAACTTGCCGTCAGCGTGAAGCGCGACTTGCCGCTGGTCACCTTCTCGATGGCCATTGTTGGCGGCGCAACCACTTTTGAGCCGGCTGACAAACTCGGCGTCGCAAGCTTCACTGCGCAGATGCTGAGTGAAGGGACGAAGACGAAATCGGCCGACGACTTCTCCAACGCGCAGCAGGTCCTGGGTATCTCCATCAACGCCGGCATCGGGACGGAGAGCGGCACGATTGGCTTCACGGCGCTCAAGGATCGGTTCGACGGCGCACTCGCGCTCACGGCCGACATGCTCCTCAATCCCACGTTCCCGGCGGACGCGCTCGAGCGCATTCGCGGCCGCACCGTGGTGAATCTGCAGCAGGCCAAGGACCAGCCCAATGCCATCGCGAACGAAGTGTTCGTGAAGGTGACCTACGGCGAGAGTCATCCGTATGGACGGGTCACCAACGAGCAGACGGTGAAGGCCATCACTCGCGACGACGTGCTGCGCTTTCACGGCGAATACTTCAAGCCGGGGCGCACCGTCATCACGGTGGTCGGAGACGTGGATCCGGTGAAGGTGAAGGCATCGGTGGAGAAGGCCTTCGCCGATTGGGCAGCAGGCGGCGAGCGGCCGAAGTTTGACTATCCCACGCCGCCCGCGCTCAAGTCGCGCGCCATATACCTCGTGGACAAGCCGAAGGCCGCACAGTCGGTCTTCGCGCTCGGTCACCCGGGGCCCACGCGCTACACCGATGACTACTTCGCGCTGCAGGTAATGAACACGCTGCTGGGTGGGCTCTTTCAGTCGCGGCTCAATCACAACATCCGCGAGGAGAAGGGCTACAGCTACGGCGTGGGGTCGGGCTTCTCGTACGGTCGCGGACCGGGCGCGTTCCGGGCGAGCGGCGGCATCGTCACCGGCAAGAGCGATAGCGCGCTGATCGAGTTCATGAAGGAGCTCAAGGGCGTGCAGGGAGCGATTCCATTCACCGACGACGAGCTGACACAGGGCAAGGAATCGTTGATTCAGTCCCTGCCGCAGACCTTCAGTTCGGTGAATGGCATTCGCGGCGCGATCTCTGGGGTCTACGTGCAGGATCTGCCGGAGGACTACTACCGGCAGTACGCGGCCAAGGTGAACGCCGTGACGCGCGAGGACCTGGTGCGCGTGGCGAACAAGTACATCAACCTCGATATGATGAACTTGATCATCGTGGGCGATCGTGCGGCAATCGAAGATGCGCTGCGCAAGACGGGAATCGCGCCGGTGATCGTAACAGGACCGGACGGAAAACCGGTGATCACGCCCTAACTCTTACTGCGGGGACGCGGGTTTTACGGCGTGGACGCGGATTCTCGCGGATGGCAACCGATAAACGAGGATACTGAAAAGGGGGAACAACAGCGTCGGCCCACGCTGTCGTTCCCCCTTCAGTTTCCGTTGCTGTATCCGCGTGAATCCGCTGTAATCCGCAGTGATCCGCGTACACGCTGTAAAACTCAGGTCAATATCGGAACAGTCGATTGACCTTGATCACGAACGCCCGGTTCTTGAGTCCGCGCACTGTGGTCGACGTGACGAACCGGTCGTCCGTGGTGTCGCGTTCGTCGGTGTACACAAGAAAGATCTCCGACCCCGGCGCATACTCCCAGCGGAACCGCAGATTCGTGCTGAACGCGCGATCTGCCGAGCTGTACTGGAAGAGCCCGCTGGCAAACATCAATGGCGAGAATGCATAGTCCACGCGCGTGCGGGCGACGCGCGTGGTGAATGATCCCACCGGCCGATCGACGCTGGTGATCGTGACGCTCGGTTCCATCGCCAGTCGCTGATGCAGCGAGATGCGGGAGGTCTGGAACCCGCCTGCGCCGCCGGAGCCGAAGGTGATGCTGCGAATCGTGCCATCGTAGTACTCACCGGCCCGCAGCGTCAGCGTGCCCGATACGCGGCGTTGAGCGCCTATTGCATAGGCAACGGCCACATCGGAAAAAGTGTAAGCACCCACGGCAATGGGCGTAGTGGCACCCGACGGTGTGAACGCCTGCGTCAGCACTTCGTGATTGTGCGTCACGTCGATCGCGAATCGGTCGCTGCTCGCAAACTCGGCGTCAAAGTGTCCGTCAAAGTTTCGCGCCTCCACCTGCCCAGCGCCGTTTTCGACGTACTCGGCCGAGCTGTTCCACGTGAATTTGCGGACGTTGCGGAACACGGAGGCCGTGGGCCGCGGGCTGAAGCGAAGCTGGCCGTACGAGCGATTGAAATTCGAGCGCCGGCGGAACCCCACTTGCGGATCGAAGTTCTGGCCGACCGCGAGGTACTCGGCCTGCGCCCCATAGCGGTCCGCACCGTAGTCCATGCGCGCCTGGTAGCTCTGGTCATCGCCAGTCTTGCCGGTGGTCTCAGTGCGTGCCCAGTATGTGCCAACCGTAAGCGCCTGGGTAAGCAGGAACGCACCGTCCGCACCGTAGGCAACGTTTGTGCCCGTGCGCGATGCACCCAGTGAGCGGTTGGTGGCCATCAGGCCGATCGCGCTCCGCTTCAGCACGTCGCGCTTGAGCCGCACCACGCTGAAGTTCGTGGCGCCTGTGTTCGACGCGTCGTGCTCG
>Ga0207952_1000568_pt1 | contig 26590 bp, 27 predicted proteins | sample SubbioR12Aug_8Ca_FD_184831 | JGI IMG/M metagenome (GOLD analysis project Ga0207952, IMG submission 184831) | Serpentinite rock and fluid subsurface biosphere microbial communities from McLaughlin Reserve, California, USA - CR12Aug_8Ca (SPAdes) | ecosystem: Environmental > Terrestrial > Deep...
GCGGCATCGGCGGGACCCGGCTCCTGAAAATAGAGCTGGTAGAACTGGGCGTTCTCCGTCTTCGGCATGGCGCTGGTCGGACGCGCGTTGCCGCGCGGAGTGAACGGTACGCTGAGGCCCGCGACGCCCCTGAAGCGGTCCGGACGCATCTGCGCCGCTTGCCAGGCGACGCGTGCGCCGAGGTCATGGCCGACGATGACGGCCGTCTTGGCATTCAGCGCATCGAGGAGGCCGACCATGTCGCCGATCAGATGGAACAGCGTGTATTGATCGATCGCAGTCGGGGCGTCGCTCTTGCCGTAGCCGCGCATGTCGGGGGCCACGGCATGAAAGCCCGCCGCCGCGAGCGCGCCGATCTGATGACGCCAGGAATACCAGGACTCCGGGAAGCCGTGGCACAGCAGAACCACCGGTCCTTCGCCTTGCTCGGCGACGTTCAGGCGGATGCCGTTGGTCTCGATGATGCGCTGCGTTGGCTGGCTCATGTTTCCTCCGCGGTTCGTGTCTGCGAACGCCTTCGACGAGAAGGCAATCAGCGGCAGCGCCGCCGTGGTCAGCAATCGTCGTCTGTCCATCGTGGCCTCCGTCCTAGGCTGCCGCTGCTGCCGGTTGCGCCGCCAATTCCCCTTGCTGCTCGCGCACGAACTGCTCGAACGTCTTGGGTTTGGCGCCGCCGATCTTCTCGATCGTGTCCGTCACCGCAAAGCGCGCGACGTCCGGCGAGAGGCCGGCCGCGCGGATCGATTTCCAGAGCGCGGAAAGATGTTCGATGGCGTGCGCGTTCCAACCGCGTGCGAGGGCCTCCTGGCTCCACTCGGCGTCCGTCACTTCTTCGTAGTGCACGTCCCTGTCGAGAACGCGCGCGAAGCTCGCCACGATTTCCTTCAGGGAAATGGCAGTCCCGATCGCCGGATAGGCGGTTGTCTCCTGGGACAAGGAGGCGCTGGTCAACAAGCCGACCGCGATGCGCGCCACGTCCTCGCCGGCGATCAGTGGAAGGATGGTGCTCTCCTTGCCCCAGGGCAGCCGAATAGCCCGTTCGGCTGGCAGGCTCGAGCGGACCAGGCGCGCGATATTCTCGTAGAATATCGTGGCTCTGATATTCACCGCGCCGACGCCAGCCCAGGCGAAGACCTGCTCGGCCAGGAAATTCTGCCGCATGCGCGGCGTGGGAGCCTCTATCGACGACTGGAACATCACCAGATTGACGAGGCGGGAAGCGCCTTCTTCCTTCGCCGCGAAGGCCATTGCCGCGGTGGCGTCGCCCAGCCCGTCCTGAACCGGGTAGGCATAGTAGACCGACGAAACGCCCTTCATCGCCGCGAGGACGGATCTGATGTCGAGGAAGTCGCCCACGAAGATCTCGGCGCCGAGGGCCTTCAGCCGATCCGAGCGCTCGTCGATCTGGTGCACGAAAGCGCGAACGGGGACCCCGCGCGCGAGCAGCAATTCGGCGACGTGCCGGCCCGTCCTGCCTTGCGTGCCGCCGGCCGCCGAAGTCACGAGGATTGGCTTTGTCATGGCTGTCACTCCCAATATAGTAGTGACTACTAGAATTATATTTACATGGGCTGCCCGACAAGCCACGATGTCTATCGACGTCATTACTAAAATTTGCGGAAATGAAGACCAAGCGTCCCGATCGATTTTGCCCTGTCGCACGCTCTCTCGACGTGGTGGGCGACCGCTGGACCCTGTTGATCCTGCGCGACCTCAGCCTCGACGGACCGCGCAAGTTCCAGGACTTCCTGGACTCGCTTCCGGGCATCGGCCCCAACACGCTGTCGGGGCGGCTCAAGGCTTTGGAAAAGCACGGTATCGTCGAACGGCGGTTCTACGAGAAACACCCGCCGCGCGCGGAGTATGTTCTCACGTCCAAGGGGCAGGAGCTGCGGCCGGTGGTGCGGGCGCTCCGCGATTGGGGCGAACGGAACCCACGATAGGGAAGAAGCCGGATATCCAGGGAGGCATGTGAATGGTCGTGACGCGAAGGCGCGCCACTTTGCTTTTGGCGCTTGCGACGCCTGTCCTGGCGATCCCGGCGGCGGCCGATGACTATCCCTCCCGGCCCATCCGCCTGGTCGTTCCCTATGCGCCGGGCGGCGGTGCCGATTCCGTCGCCCGCATCGTCGCGCGGCGGGTCAGTGAGAGCATCGGCCAGCCGATCGTGGTCGAGAATCGCGGCGGCGCCGGAGCGATCCTCGGCACCGACCTGGTCGCGAAGGCGGCACCCGACGGCTACACGCTGCTGCTCGGGCAATCCGGGCCGATTTCGATCAATCCGGCCGTCTACAAGGCCTTGCCCTACGATCCGGTGAAGGACTTTGCGCCGATCACGATGACGACCGCCTATCCCTATGTCCTGGTCGTCAACTCGGAGCTGCCGGCCAAGACGCTGCAGGAATTCGTGGCGTTGGCCAGGAGCAAGCCCGGCGCGATGAACTACGGATCGACCGGCGTCGGCGCTGCCAATCACCTGGTCGCCGAGCTGTTCAACAGCAAGGCCGGACTGAAGATGACCCACGTTCCCTATCGCGGCACGGCGCTGGCCGTGGCCGACCTTGTCGGCGGCCAGCTCTCGGTGGTGTTCGGCGATCCCATCAGCGTGCTGCCGCACATCAAGGCGGGAAAGCTGCGCGCCCTCGCCGTGACCAGTCTCGAACGGTCGCCGGTGGCGCCTGAGGTGCCGACCGTCGCGGAAAGCGGCTATCCCGGTTTCGAGGCGCTCGCCTGGCACGGCATCCTGGCGCCCGCCAGGACGCCGCCGGCGGTCATCAGGAAGCTCAATGCCGAGATCGTAAAAGCCCTGGCCGATCCCGAGACCAACAAGCTTTTGACCAACCAGGCGATGCAGACGGTCGGCAACACGCCGGAGGCGTTCGCCGCCTTCATCCAGAAGGACATCGCGACCTGGAAGGCGGTCGCGGCAGCGGCCAACGTCACGGTCGAATAGCGGCAGCGACCAGAGTGCTAGCACTGCCAGCATCTGTTCACGGAGATGTGATGTGCAGGTTCAACAGGTTTATGCTATGAATTCTGTCAGGCTGACGCTTGATCCGCGTCGGCCTTTTCTTTGGCCCTTTTTCTTTGTCCATGCCCCGCCCGGCGTGAGGAGGTTTTCCGACACGGGTCGCATTCTCCGACACGCAGGTGTCGGAAAACGGCCGGCGAAAAGCCTTGCCGATCAACGCCTTGAATTTTCCGACAGGATTTTCCCGACACCGGGGCGGCGGCAAAAAGCCTCGGCAGCCGAGCAGGCGGGCGCGATCATACGCTCTGCTGCGGCACCGTCATTGCGGTCAGAGCCGACACATCACTGCGCTTGTCGAGCGTCCAGACCGCGTCGATCAGCGGCTGGATGTCATGGCCGGGCCGCCAGCGGTCGGCCTCGGCGCGGAGCTTGTCCTCGATCTCGGTGTCCTTCATCGGGTTGGACGAACTGCCGCGCGCGGCCTGGGTCGTGACGCTGTGCTGGCGGCCATCGGCGGTGAAGAAATCCATTTCCGCCGCGATGGTCGAGATCGCGGGATCGCTCGCGACCTCGATCCTGCGGCGCATTTTTACGACGGCCGGATCTTTCACGCAGGCATCGGTGAACTGGTCGAGGCCGGCCTTGCCCTGGACGAGGGCCGCGGCGACGGCGTGCTGCAGGCTGACCTGCGCCTCGCGGCCGGTCGCGACGTCGGGCCGGTCGGTGCGCTGCAGCAGCAACGGGTTGCCGCGCACGGCCACGCGCGTGACGGTCGCGGTGGGATGGTCGCGTCGCCAGTCGAGCGCGCAGTCGAGCAGCGGATGGATCACGAACCCGCAGGGATAGGGCTTTATCGAATTGTCGTTGAGTTCCCAGGTCTTGCCGAGGCCGTCGATCAAGGCGGGCCAGTTCGGCGGCTCGCCCATCGCGGCCAGGAAGCCCTGGGCGCCGGCGATCGGCTCGGCCGGTCCTTCAAAGCCCTTTCCGGCGAGAAGCGCCGACCACAGGCCGTTCTTTGCCGCGTTTCCGACGCTGATGCTCTTCGCCGGCCAGCCGAGACATTCGCAGAGGCCCGCCGATTGCGTCGAAGCATTGCCCAGTGCCCAGACGACCTGCGTAGCCTCGAGTCCCAGCAGCTTCGCCGCACCGGCCGCCGCGCCGAAGACGCCGCAAGTCGACGTGATGTGCCAGCCCTTGGGATAGTGGCCGGGCGAGACGGCACCGCCGACCCGGCACTCGATCTCGAAGCCGAGCACGAACGCCAGCAGCAGCTCTGGTCCCGTCACGCGCCGCAGCTCGGCGAGCGCCAGCAACGCCGGCGCCACCGGCGAGGTCGGATGAACGACGGTGGGCAGATGGGTGTCGCAGTAGTCGAAGACATTGGCGCCCGCGGCGTTCAGGAAGGCGGCGCTGAGCGCATCGAGGCGATCGGCGTGGCCGATGACCGTCGCTTGCTTGCCGCCCGAGAATTCGGCGAGCGATGCGAGCGCCATCTCGACCGGCTGGGTGCGGCAGCCGGCGATCGCCACGGCGAAGAAATTCAGCAGCGCACGCTTGGCTTCGTGACGCACCTTGTCCGGGACGTCTTGCCATTCGGTTTCGGCAACGAAACGGGCGAGGTCTTTGGTAACGCCGGGTCTGGGCAACATGGATTTCTTTCGGATATCGTTTGAAGATGAAGGATGATCATGCCTGATAAACTCGCGATCGTACGAACCGTCGCGGAATTGCGCCATGCGGTTGCGGCCCACAAGGCCGCGGGCGGCACCGTCGGCCTGGTCCCGACGATGGGTGCGCTGCACGAGGGCCATGTCAGTCTGGTGAAGGGCGCGCTCGACCGCGGTGACGTGCCGGTGGCGTCGATCTTCGTCAATCCGACCCAGTTCGGCCCGAACGAGGATTTCGCCGCCTACCCGCGCGACGAAGCCGGCGACTTCGCCAAGCTCGAGGCGGCGGGCTGCCGCATCGCTTTTGCGCCGGACAAGGACGAGATGTATCCCGTGCCGATGCTGACCACCGTGAAGGTGACCGGCGTCACCGATGGCTTGTGCGGCCCGTTCAGGCCGGGCCATTTCGACGGCGTGGCGACGGTGGTCACCAAGCTCCTGATGATGGCGATGCCCGATCGCGGCTATTTCGGCGAAAAGGATTTTCAGCAGCTCCAGGTCATCAAGACGATGGTGCGCGACCTTGCGATGCCGATCGAGATCGTCGGCATGCCGACGGTGCGCGAGCCCGATGGCCTCGCCATGTCGTCGCGCAACCGCTACCTCAGCCCGGCCGAACGGACCACGGCGCTGCATCTTTATCGCGAGATGAACACGGTGGCGAAAACTGTCCGCGGTGGTCGTTCATCGTGTTCGGAAGCCACGGCAGCGGCGTCGAAGGCATTGCTTGCCGCGGGATTCGACAAGGTCGAATACCTGACGGTGGTCGATGCCGAGAGCCTTCAGCCGCTCGAACGGGTCGTCGGCCCGGCCCGCATCATCGCGGCGACCCGGCTGGGACGCACGCGCCTGATCGACAATATCGCCGTCGACTGACTTTCCGGACACTCATCCCGGCAGGCAGCCGGCCTTGGTGGCACGGTTCGTCGGAGGGCGATCAGCTTGCGCCATCAAGGGCTTTAGGCCGATTCTGGCACAGGCAGCGGCACACCGCGTGGCACAATGAGCTGTGCCGAAAAACGGTCCGCGTCAGGCCGCCTGTTCCAGCGTCGAGGCGATGTCACGCGTGGTGACGCGGCGCAGATCGCGTACCTGGGTGGTGTCGAAGGGGCGCGCGCGATGCATGGTGCAGCGATTGTCCCAGATGACCAGGTCGCCCTGCTTCCAGGTATGCGCATGCACGAACTTGCGTTGCGTCGCATGCTCGATCAGGTCGAGCAGCAGGAGACGGCCGTCGGCGATCGGCATGCCGATGATGTGCGAGGCGTGGGCGGCGACGTAGAGCGTCTTGCGCTTGGAGCCGGGGTGGGTGCGCACCAGCCGCTGCGGCACCGGCGGCAGGCTGGCGATTTCCTCCGGCGTATACTTCGTGACGCCGAGCTGGCCGCGCGAATGCCAGATCGAATGTTCGGCGACCAGCCCCTCGAGTTGCGCTTTCGTCGCGTCGGGCAAATCATCGTAGGCGGCGCGCAGGTCGGCAAACTCCGTGTCGCCACCCTCCGGCGGCACGATGTGGGCGTAGAGCATCGACAGTGCCCCCGGCACGGCGCGGAACGAGGCGTCGGTGTGCCACAACCTGTTGGCCAGCCAGTCGAGCCGGCGCCGGTTGTCGACGTCGAGCACCTTGCTGTCGCCATCGAGGTTGGAGATGTCGGCGATTTCGTCCCGCGCCAGTCGGTGTTTGATTCCGCGATGACGCGCCCTCTGCGCCGACGAATGGATCGGCCCGAAATGGCCCGCGAACTCGATGTGCTGGTCGTCGGAAAGCTTCTGGTCGTGAAAGACCACGACCGCATAGAGGTCGATGGCGGCTGCGATGGCATCCCTGTCGGCGATCTTCAGCGGCTGCGCAAGGTCGATGCCGGAAATCTCGGCGAAGAATTGCGGCTGGGCAGGCTTGATGGTGATGCTCATAACCGCCTCCTGCGGCTATAGTATCGGGCCAACCCATCATCTCCCAGGAAACGCCATGTCGCAAACGATCAAGCTCGCCCTGCTCGACGATTATCAGAAAGTAGCCATGCGCATGGCCGATTGGGACCGGCTGAAGAAGCGCGGCATCGAGATTACGGTCTTTAATCAGCCCTTCAGCTCCGTCGATGATGCGGTGCAAAAATTGGCGCCGTTCCAGATCCTGGGACTGCTGCGCGAGCGCACCGCCTTTCCGCGCGCGCTGATCGAGAAGCTGCCCAATCTCAAGTTCATGGTCCTGACCGGGGCGCGCGCGGCCAGTCTCGACGACAAAGCGGCAACCGAGCGCGGTATCCCGATCTCCACGACGCCCGGCGGCGGTTCGAATGCGCCGACGGCGGAACTTGGCTGGGCGTTGCTGATGATGTGCGCCCGCGACCTCGCCAAGGCCGAGCGGTTGGCGCGCCAGGGCAAGTGGCACGACGGCATCGAACAGATGGTCGTTCTCGAGGGCAAGCGGCTGGGCATTCTCGGCCTCGGCAAGCTGGGCAGCCGCGCGGCTCGCTACGGCAAGGCCTTCGGCATGGACGTCGTGGCCTGGAGTCAGAACCTCACGCCCGAGAAGGCCGCGGCGGGCGGTGCCAAGTACGTCAGCAAGGACGAGCTGCTGGCGACATCGGACTTCGTGTCGATCCACCTCGCTCTGTCGGATCGCACCCGCGGCCTGATCGGTGCGGCCGACCTCGCCAAGATGAAGAAGACCGCGATCCTGGTGAACACCTCGCGCGGGCCGATCGTCGATGAAGCTGCCCTGATCGCGGCGCTGAAGAACCGCACCATCCTGCATGCCGGCCTCGACGTCTACGACAAGGAGCCGATGTCCGCCGACCATCCCTTCATCAAGCTCGACAACATCACGCTCATTCCCCACCTGGGCTACGTCGTCGAGGAAAGCTACCGGCACTTCTACGACGGCACGATCAAGGACATCGAGGCCTGGCTGGACGGCAAGCCGATCAACCTCCTCAATCCCGAGGCGCTGAAGAAGACCTGAGGTCCCCGCCTGTCGGCGCTCTCAGCCGAACCACAATCAGCCAGACCGCGCCGGCCAGGATGATCGCGGCGGCAAGCCACTCCGCCGTCGACAGGCCGGGCGGGGCGAGCCAGCCCAGGCGCGCAGCGGCGGCTTCGAGGGCGATGGCGAAGAACGGCATAGCGGTAAGTGCGATCAGGTAGGTCTGCACGCCCGTGGTGTTGATCGTCCAGAAGCCGAGCCAGGTTCCGGGGGCACGGAACAGCAACCCGGCCAGCGCCGCGTAGAGCCAGAGATCAATCCGCCCAAAGGCGTCGCCTGCGCCGGCCCAGGGCGAGGCCATGAGCCCGACCGCCCCGGCCAGCGACCAAACGAGAATGAAGGCGAGCGATGCTGCCACCAGGATCTCGCCGGTGAAACGGCTGCGTGCGGCGAGATCGGTCACGCGGTTGCGCGGATGGTAGGCGATCATCCAGGACGCCGCGACCGCGGTCGCTTCGGACAGGACCAGCCAGAGCATGCCGCGCCAGGCGCTGTCCGACGCGAGTGCTGCGGCAAACGCCACGATCCCGACGGCCAGGAGTGTCAGGCCCGGCCAGTCGCGTCGCACCGGTGCCTTGCGTGTCAGGGCCCAGCCCGAAGCCGCACCGATCAGCACGCTCATGGTTGAGAGCAGCGTGCTCTGCGTGACCGCCAGCCAGACGATGGCGGCAGCGGTACAGCCGTTGATGACGACGCGCATGAAGGCGTAGCTGATCGTCCACGGCGCCAGCAAGTCTCGCCAGTTTCCCGGTGTCCGCCGGCCGACCCACAGCATGGCGATGCCGGCACTCAACAACTGCACCAGTGTGTAGGCCCAGGCGTCGAGATGGGCGCCGCTCACGACGTGACGCGTCAGCAGCAGATAGACGGACCACAGGAACGAGTTGCCCAGCGCGATCGCCAGGACGTGTCCGTTCATCTTCGACTCAGGTGCGGAAACGCAGCAGCAGGTGATTGACGCCGTTCAGCTTGACGTAGAGGTCTTCGAACTGAGTATAAAAATCTTCCCACTGCGGTAGCCCGCCCCCCGGGCCTCCTTGCGCGCCCAAGGAGGTGTAGATCTCGGCAACAGTCCGGCGGCCGTCGATCTGCGAGATGATCCGCGGCGCCAGAGCCGGGAGCTGGGCACGCCACGGGAAGCCGTCGAGATTGGCGACCAAGGGCGAGCCCGGCTGCAGGCCGGCCGCCAGCTTCTGCGCATCCATGTCGCGCAGCACCGGAATGGCCGACGTGTCCTCGGGCCGGGCCACCGTATCGAAGCCGGCACGTGTGGCATAGAAAACGTGCGTGCGCAGGTTGCCGGCCAGCCGTTCGGCGAAGGCCGCACGTTCGAGCAGCGGCAGCGAGCTCATCTGCCGGGAAATCACCGGGTCGCTCATGTAGGTCGCGGGCTCGTAGCGCACCGGTTCGAGGAAGGCCACGACCCGCAGGCCGGCCACCGCGGCCATGGCGCCGATGTCGGGGACGGTGAAGGCACGGTCGCAGCTGTGCAGCACCAGATCGTAGAGGCCGGCGTCGCCGCCGGTGACGTGGTCGTTGAGGTAGGGGTTGCGGCGGAAGAGGTTGGTGGTCGGCAGGAATCGGATGAGGCGCTTGGCCATCGCCAGCCGGTCCTCCAGCGCCATCGATGGCGGCGCCAGCGTCCGCAGCATTTCCTGCAGGGGATAGACGCCGCTGCGGCCGTACTCGCCATAGAGCATCACGCCGATCCCGCCGTCGGGCTGCAGCACGCTTGCCAGGGCGCGCATGCCGACGGCCGGATCGGGCAGGTGGTGCAGCACGCCGGTGCAGTCGATGTAGTCGAATTGGCCGATATTCATCGCCGGCAGATCAAGCAGCGAGCCGGTCACGAACTGGATGTTGCGCAGGCCACGCGCCTTGGCCCGGGCCTCGCAGACCTGCCGCGAGGCGCTCGAGAGGTCGAGGTAGACGACTTCGCCGGGGCAGCGCTGGTCGGCGAGCTGTTGGGCCAACATGATGCAGGCATCGCCGGTGCCACCGCCTGCCACCAGGGCGCGGAAGGGACGCGTGAAATTGAGCCGGCCCGAGAACAGGTAATGGTTGATCTCGAGCAGGTGGCTGGGCGTGCCGGTGATCAGCCGGATCGCCTCGTCGCGCGGGTCGCGCGGCGGGTAGGGCAGGGCCTCGTATTGTGCGCGAACGGCTTCCAACGGCGAAGGAACGGTCATTATGGCCTTGTTTCACGGCGAGCGGGCCGCTACCCGGGGGACAGCAACGCCCGCAACGGATTAGTGCAACAAATCGACCGGTCATGAAAGGCTATTTCGGCATCGGAATCGAAGGCCCCAGCAAGGCCGTGAACGTCGGCACTTTGTTCCGTACGGCCCATGCCTTCGGCGCCTCCTTCGTGTTCACGGTCCGGGCCCAGTACAACCCGCGCCAGGGCTCGGCCAGCGACACCTCCGACACGCCCCGTTCGGTGCCGACTTATCATTTCGCCGACCTCGAAGCGTTTCGCCTGCCGCTCGGCTGCCGGCTGGTCGGCATCGAAATCACCGATGACGCGATCGACCTGCCGAGCTTCCGCCATCCGCGCCAGGCGGCCTACATCGTGGGCTCCGAGCGTGAAGGCCTGTCGGCCGATCTTCAGTCGCGCTGCGACTACGTGGTGAAGATCCCGACCCGCTTTTCGGTCAATCTGGGCGTTGCCGGCGCCCTGGTCATGTACGACCGACTGCTGACCCTGGGGCGCCACGCGCCGCGGCCGGTGGCCGAGGGCGCGCCGACCGAGGCCGTCCCGTTGCCGATGTTCGGCGACCCGATCTACCAGCGCCGGCAGCGGGCGCGGCAAAAAGCGCTTTCAAAACAGTAGATTGGACCGCTCAGGTTGCGCCTCGGGGCGACGACGCCTATCTCAGCCGCGACCATGGCCCTCCTGCCCACCGAACCTCTCCAGATCGTCGAGCCGCCGCCCCCCGCGCACGGCCGCAACGACCTGCGTCGCAGCCTGGTCGGCCTGTCGCGCGACGATCTCAAGCAGGTGCTGGTCGAGGCGGGCTTGGAACCGTTCCGCGCCCGCCAGCTCTGGCAATGGATCTACTGGCATGGCGTCACCGACTTCGGGTTGATGACCAACATCGCCAAGAAGACGCGTGAGCGGCTGGCCGAGCTGTTCGTCATCGACCGGCCCGGAATCGTCACCGAGCAGCGCTCGGTCGACGGCACGCGCAAGTGGCTGCTGCGTTTCGCCGACGGTAACGAGGCCGAGACGGTCAACATTCCCGAGGAGGACCGCGGCTCGGTCTGCGTCTCGAGCCAGGTCGGCTGCACGCTCACCTGCAGCTTTTGCCACACCGGTACCCAGCCGCTGGTGCGCAATCTGTCGCCGGCCGAGATCGTGGGTCAGTTCATGGTGGCGCGCGACAGCTACGGCGAATGGCCGACGCCGACCGCCGACGCCCAGCGCATGCTCTCCAACATCGTCATGATGGGCATGGGCGAGCCGCTGTACAATTTCGACAACGTTGTCGCGGCGCTCAAGATCGCCATGGACGACCAGGGCATCGCGCTCAGCCGCCGCCGCATCACGCTCTCGACCTCTGGGGTCGTGCCGATGATCCCGAAAGTGGGCGAAGCACTCGACGTCAACCTCGCCGTGTCGCTGCATGCGGTGAGTGACGAGGTGCGCGACACGCTGGTGCCGATCAACAAGAAGTGGCCGATAGCCGAGCTGCTGAAAGCCTGTGTCGACTATCCCGGCGCCCGCAACAGCCGGCGCATCACCTTCGAGTATGCGATGCTGAAGGGCATCAACGACAGCGACGCCGATGCCCGCGAGTTGGTCCGGCTGCTGACGCCGGTCCATGCCAAGGTGAACTTGATCCCGTTCAATCCCTGGCCGGGCGCGCCTTATGAGTGCAGCTCCAACAACCGCATCCACCGTTTCGCCGAGATCGTGAACGACGGCGGCTTGAGCGCACCGGTACGCACACCACGCGGCCGCGACATCCAGGCTGCTTGTGGTCAGCTCAAGAGCGCCAGCCTGCGTGGCCGGCGCGAGAAGGTCGCGTTGTAACTAGCGGGCACCAACGCGCTGCCCGTTGAGCCAGACGAACAGGGCAGTTGCGACGAGAGTCCCCGCAACGCTCACCCATCCGTAGATGAAGATGAAGCGGATACTGCCGATCAACACGAAACCATCACCGCGATAGCCTTTGTAGGCCCCAAGAGTAGGCACGCCGAGGAACACCACATGGTTCACGGCGAGTACGAATAAGGCCAAGAGAACGTAGCTGACCCAACCCGGATCATGGCTCAGTCGATGGATAAGCCACCAGCCAAGCGCTGCCACAACGCCTGTCGGCAGACTGTATTCGGCAACGCTGATCACCATAGGCCACGATATGAGATGCAAGTCGTCCAGCAGCGCCCTTCTGCCTTTTAAGGTTTCCATAACGCCAATCGTGAAGGCGTCGGCTAACACGAAATGGAGTAGAAAGGCGATAAACCAAGCCACAGACGCAAGCGTGCAGAAGGCGCCGAAATAGACGGATGACCAGAGACGCCTACGCGAATGGAGGACCGTTCTCACTTCCTGAACGCCGCGACCTTCGACAGGAAGGCGCGTTCGATCGAGACGGGCGCGAGGCCGGCGGCGGCGCACCAATCCTCCATCCGCCCGCTCACATAGTCCGCGTAGTAGGGCTCGTGGAAATAGTGCGGGAAGAGATCGAGCAGGCCATCCCAGGGCGGATGGTCGGCCTTCTGGATCGAGTCGACAAGTACCACCAGGCCGCCAGGCTTCACGACGCGCGCCATCTCGGCAATGACGTCGACACGGATCCTCTTCGGTAGCTCGTGCATCAGGAACGAGGAGACGATGAGATCGAGGCTCGTGTCGTCGAAGGGTAGCACCTCTCCTGCGCCCTCGATGAGCTTTACCCTTGCGGTGCGGCCGATCAGGCGGCGCGCCTCCTCGAGATAGGGCGCGCTGAGGTCGATGCCGGAGAGACGCATGCCCGGCCAGGCGTCGTGCAGAAAAGCGAGCAGTCGGCCGGTGCCGCAGCCGACATCGAGCCCCCGCAGGTCGCGCTGGTTGCGGCCAGCCATCCACTCGGCGATCGGCTTCAGGGTGCGCCGGCGCATGGCGTCGGCGGCGCCGGTGAACAGCACCTCGACCTGCGTGTCGTAGATCGCGGCCGATTCGTCGGTCAGCCAGCCGCCGCTCTGGAAGTGGAAATTCTGCCGGTAGTAGCGCGGCAGGTGATCGTTGGCGTCGTCGAGGTTGGGCTCGTCGTTGATCCGGCCATGACGCCGCTCGTCGACCTTGGGCAGGTCGCGGAAATAGAGCGCGCTGCGGCGCAGGAACTCGCCGGGATCGATCGAGAGCGTGCGCGGAGCGGCAAACAGGCCGGCGGCGATGTCCTGCCACTCACGTTCGAACAGGGCACGAAGGTCGGCCGTCAGCTCGGCGCGGCTGGGCGTGGGCCCGACCGCGAAGTCGGGCTTGGGCATCGGCTTCAGCAGGCGCCGGCCGGCCGCGTAGTGACCGGCATACCAGGCGACGCGGGCGGTCTGGCGGACGGCGTAAGTCAGGCGATCGAGGGCAGTGGCCATGATGAGTTATTCTAGGGCCGCACTATAGCAACTTTGCGGCCGCTTGCCCGGACGGGGTCGGTCGCTATATTCGCGCGCTTTCACGGAACAGACATCGACGGCGGCGAGGCGAGGCATGAGCATTACTTATACTGGCCCTTACAAGAAGGGCGACATCAAGAAGGTCGTGCTGGCCTATTCCGGCGGCCTCGACACCTCGGTCATCCTGAAGTGGCTACAAACCGCCTATGGCTGCGAGGTCGTGACTTTTACCGCCGACCTCGGCCAGGGTGAGGAGCTGTCGCCGGCGCGCAAGAAGGCCGAGATGCTGGGCATCAAGCCCGAGAATATCATCATCGACGATGTTCGCGAGGAATTCGTGAAGGACTTCGTCTTCCCGATGTTCCGCGCCAACGCGCTCTACGAGGGCCAGTATCTGCTCGGCACCTCGATCGCCCGGCCGCTGATCGCCAAGCACCAGATCGAGCTTGCCCTAAAAACCGGCGCCGATGCCGTCTGTCATGGCGCCACCGGCAAGGGCAACGATCAGGTTCGCTTCGAGCTCGCCTATTATGCGCTGAAGCCCGACATCAAGGTGATCGCGCCGTGGCGCGAATGGGAACTCACGTCGCGCACCAAGCTGATCGAGTTTGCCGAGAAACATCAGATCCCGATCGCCAAGGACAAGCGTGGCGAGGCGCCGTTCTCAGTCGACGCCAATCTTTTGCACTCCTCGAGCGAGGGCAAGATCCTGGAGGATCCCTGGGAGGAGGCCGACGAAAGCGTCTACCAGCGCACGATCTCGCCGGAGGACGCGCCTGACAAGGCGACCTACATCACGATCGATTTCGAGAAGGGTGATGCCGTTGCCATCGACGGCAAGAAGATGTCGCCCGCAACGCTGCTCACCAGGCTGAACGAGCTCGGCAAAGCCAATGGCATCGGCCGCCTTGACCTCGTGGAGAACCGCTTCGTCGGCATGAAGAGCCGTGGCATCTACGAGACGCCGGGCGGCACCATTCTCCATGCCGCCCATCGCGGCATCGAATCGATCACGCTCGATCGTGGTGCCGGCCATCTCAAGGACGAGCTGATGCCGAAGTATGCCGAGCTGGTCTATTTCGGATTCTGGTTCTCGCCCGAGCGCGAGATGCTGCAGGCGCTGATCGACAAGAGCCAGGAGAACGTTACCGGCACGGTGCGTCTGAAACTCTACAAGGGCAACACCGCGGTGGTCGGCCGCAAGTCGCCCCATTCGCTCTACTCCATGCAGCACGTCACCTTCGAAGAAGATCAAGGTGCCTACAATCAGCGCGACGCCGAGGGCTTCATCAAGCTGAACGCGCTGCGGCTGCGTCTGCGCGCGCTGGGGCAGGGCGGGCCCAAGAAGTAGACCAGAGCGCCCGATGAGTTACTTCGGGCTTCCCTACATACACGCCGTCTTCGATGTCGCCGCCTGGACGGCGTCGATGACGGTGTTCTGGTTCACCACCCGCCGCCTCCTGCCGGCCGAGGCGATGCCCGCCAACCGGGTGCCGTATCCCGGCGTCTATGCCGTCACGGCCGGTGCGGGCGCGCTCTGCGGCGCCATGTTCTTCGGCACCGCGAATGCGCTCCTGTCCGGTGTGCAGGCACTGGGTTTTTCCATGGTCGGCGGTCTCGCCGGCGCAATTGCCGCCATCGAAGCTTTCAAGCGGTTCACTGGCGTCACCGGTTCGACCGGGATCGTCTTTGCGGCGCCCTTTGCGGCCACCGTGGCAATCGGGCGGCTCGGCTGTTTCTTTTCGGGCCTTGCCGACTTCACCTACGGCACGCCGACGACGGTGCCGTGGGGCGTCGACTTCGGCGACGGCATTCATCGCCACCCGGTGCAGCTCTACGAATCGCTCGCCATGGCCGCGATGTTCGTCGTGCTGATCCAGCGCTTTATCGCGCGCGATCGCTTCTGGCTCGCCAACGGCTTCTATCTCGTGGTCGGCTGGTATGCACTGCAGCGCTTCGTCTGGGAGTTCTTCAAGCCCTATGCAACCGTCGTGGGGCCGTTCAACCTCTTCCATATGGTCTGCCTGGGATTGCTCCTATACGCTGGTACCATGATCCGGAGACGGCCGGTTCCTTAGGAGGGCGCATGTACGACGGCATCGAGCGCAAGTCGGCGCCCTATCTCTTTCTCGGCCAGACCACGTCTTTATGCGAGACCTGCCTCGGTCTGGTACCGGCCAAGATCATCGAGGAAGACGGCGGCATCTATTATTCCAAACGATGCGCCGAGCACGGTGTGATGAAGACGCTGGTGTCGGACGATCCCGTCTACTGGCGACGCACACTGGAATATCTAAAACCGGGCGACCGGCCGCTTCAGCCGCACACCCGCACCGAGCGCGGCTGCCCCTGGGATTGCGGACTCTGTCCCGACCACGAGCAGCATTCCTGCCTGGCGATCGTCGAGATCAACGAGGCCTGCAACCTCGCCTGTCCGGTCTGCTTCGCCGACTCCTCGCCCAAGCGCAATACGCACCGCAGTCTCGCCGAGGTCGAATACATGCTCGACGCGCTGGTCGCGAGCGAGGGCGTGCCCGACCTGGTGCAGATCTCCGGCGGCGAGCCCACCATCCATCCGCAGATCCTGGAGATCCTGGCGGCGGCGCGCCGGCGTCCGATCAAGCACGTGATGCTGAACACCAACGGCATCCGTATCGCCGAGGATCCGACCTTCGTCGACGCGCTGGCTGAACTCGGCCCAGGCTTCGAGGTCTATCTCCAGTTCGATTCGCTGAACGACGATGCGCTCAGGAACATCCGGGGCGCCGTGCTCTCGCGTATCCGCCGCCAGGCGCTGGCGGCGCTGGAGGCGCGCAACGTCTCGACGACGCTGGTCTGCACGGTGAAGCGTGGCGTCAACGACGGCGAGATCGGCGAGATCATCCGCCACGCGCTCAAGTACAAGTGCGTGCGCGGGATCAACTTCCAGCCGGTCCAGGACGCCGGCCGCAACGAAGGCTTCGATCCCAAGAAGAACCGCATCGTGCTGTCGGAGATCCGCCGCCGCATCGTCGAGGAGTCGGGCATCTTCGGCGACGACGACATGATCCCGCTGCCTTGCAATCCGGCATCGATCTCGATCGGCTACGGCCTGCGCGACGGCGAGAAGGTGATCCCGCTCACCTCGCTGGTGCCGCGCGAGGCGCTGCTGCCGGCGATCCCGAACGCCATCTCGTTCGAGAAATATCCCGAGCTGCGCCGCCGCTTCGTCGACCTGCTGTCGCTGTCGACCGCCGACTCGAATACCGCCGAGCGGCTGGGCTCGCTGCTCTGCTGCCTGCCCGAGGTGCCGATGCCGGAGGGCTCGGGTTACGAGAACGTCTTTCGCGTGACGATCGTGGAGTTCCTCGATCGCTTCAATTTCTGCCTCGGCAACGTCAAGCGCTCCTGCGTCCATTTCGTGACGCCGGAGGGCAAGATCATTCCGTTCGACACCTACAACACCTTCTACCGGCCGGGCGCCGCCGGAAACGCACGCCTCGCGGCGGAGACCGCACGATGAGCGACCCCGCCGCGGTGCCGCCACCGCCGCCGGTCCATCCGCCGCAGCCGCCCAAGGGCCGGGGGCTCGGCTGGTTCTTCGCCGTTTCGGGCTCGGTGGTCCTGTTGCTCACGGTGGGCTGCATCCTGGCCGTCACGGACGGCAATCTGTTCGGCGAAATGAGCGGTGTCGCCCTCCTGTGCGGCTCACCGACGCTCATCCTGGGCGGCGTCTTTCTTTGGCTGGGCTCGCGCCGGCTAAAGCGCTAAGCAGACACTAGCGACGCCTCGGTTCATTCCGGTTTCGTACGGAGTTTTGGATGCCTTTCGACGAGAGCGGCCACCCGGGGCCACCGCGCGGCGCGGGCCAGCGGGCGATCAACCTGCCGCCCGTGCTGATATGGCTGATCGGCATCAACGTGGCGATCCAGCTCGTACGCGAGCTTCTGAGCGAGGCCGCCGACAGCGACATCGTCCTGCAGTTCGGGCTGGTGCCCGCAGCCTACACCTCCGGCGCCGGGCCCGACCTGCTGTCGCTGCTGGTCGCCCCGATCACCTATCAGTTCCTGCACGGCGGCTGGCTGCATCTCGGCATCAACATGATCACGCTGGCCGCCTTCGGCGTGCCGGTCGTGCGCGCGCTGGGCGCCCGCCGCTTCCTCCTGTTCTACCTCTCCGCCGGCATCGTCGCGGGCTTCGTCCATGTGTTCTTCTTTCCCGACTCGGCCGACCCCGTGGTCGGCGCTTCAGGCGCCATCAGCGGCGTGTTCGGCGCCGTCCTGATGCTGATGCGCTATGTCGGCAGCATCCCCTCGCTGCTGCCGATCGCCGGCATCTGGATCGCGCTCAATGTCTTCTTCGGCGTCGTTGGTGGCACGCCCGGTGCCGGTGGCGATCCGGTCGCCTGGACCGCCCACATCGGCGGCTTCGTCTACGGCCTCGTGGCGATCCGTCTCTTCATGCCGCGCCTGGGTCCGTAGGCAGGGCCGCCATGGCCGACCAGCCGATTCCCCTCAGGCGCTACCTCGCGGCCAACGCCGTGGCCCTGGCGCCGTCGGGCCTGGCGCTCGCCGCCCTCTATTGGTCGGGCGCTCTCGCTGGCCAACCGGCCCTGATCGCGATGGCAGGCGTCGCGGTGGTGACCGCCTTCCTGGTCCAGCGCTATCTCGGATCGCTGGCCCGTTTCGCCCGCTTCGTCGGCGAACTGTCCGACGCGCGCGAGCCGGTGATGCCGCGCCTGTCGTTCGCGCCCGCCACCGAGGAGCTGGCAACGGCGGCTGCGACGCTCTCCGCCGGCTGGCGCCGCCAGCGGGCCTCGATCGACAATCTCGCGGCCTCGGCGCAGGTCATCGTCGACGGCATGCCCGATCCGCTGATCGCGGTCGACCGCCAGCGCCGCATCGTGCGCACCAACCTGGCGGCATTGGCGCTTCTCGGCCCGGTCGGCGCCGAACGCGACCTGTCGACGGCAATGCGTCATCCTGAACTCCTGTCGGCGGTCGATGCCCTGCTCGAGACCGGCCCGGACGGCAATTTTGCCGCCGCCGACCAGAGCGCGGTCGAGTTCGTCCTGGCGGGCCCGCCCGAGCTCGACGTCATCGCCCATCTCCGGCGCCTGCCGCGGGCGGCTGCCGACGGCTCGCTGGCGCTGATCGTGCTGCACGACACCACGGCGCAGCGGCGGGCCGAACGCATGCGCGCCGATTTCGTGGCCAACGCCAGCCACGAGCTCAAGACGCCGATCGCCGGCCTCGCAGGTTTCATAGAAACCCTGCGCGGCCCGGCGCGCGACGACGGCGCGGCGCGCGAGCGCTTCTTAGGCATCATGGCCGAACAGGCCGACCGCATGCGCCGCCTGGTCGACGACCTCCTGATGCTGTCGCGTATCGAACAGCACGAGCATGCGCGGCCCGACCGCGCAGTCGATCTCGAGCGCGTGCTGCGCGGCGTCCTCGACCTCCTTCAGCTGAAAGCCTCGTCGCGCGGGGTCGCCATCGAGCTTGCCGTTGCCGCCGACTTGCCCCAGGCGGTCGGCGACTACGACGAACTCACCATCGTGTTCCAGAACCTGGTCGACAATGCCGTCAAATACGCCAAACCCTCGACCGTGGTGCGGGTGGCGGCGCGGGCGGCGGGCGCGGACCGCGTCGCCGTGGCGGTGAGCGACGAGGGTGACGGCATTCCGGCCGCCCACCTGCCGCGGCTCACCGAGCGCTTTTATCGCGTCGACACCGCGCGCTCGCGCCAGCTCGGCGGCACCGGGCTCGGCCTTGCCATCGTGAAGCACGTGGTGAGCCGCCACCGTGGCCGGCTCGACATCCAGAGCACCCCCGGCACGGGCTCGACCTTTACGGTGACGTTGCCGGCCGCCGGGCGTTAGGTGTTGCGGGCAAACTCCCTGCCCGTGTCCCTGGCCAAGTCCCACATGGTTTTTCACGGCCCGGAGGGCCGTTCGATGCCGTGTTTACACGGCCTTCTCGCATTATTTGTGGACGCCTGAATGTAACGCGTTCTGTCCGGAAACCTGTCCAGAATCCCGTCCAGAATCGCGTCGCAAACCGGTCGTCCGGGCCGACGTTCGCCGTCGGCGCATTTGGTGTTTGGGTCTCGTTCTTCGTTGTCGAGGGCATGGTCAGGACCATGCCAGGCGCAGGCGCTCTCTGAAGAGCTTTTGGGGCACGCCGGGGGGAGACCCGGTGGCACGGACGCCTTGGGTTGCTTGCGTCGCTCATGACAAGGAGCCGTCCCGGGCAAGTGGGCGGCTCGGCCTTTTGAAGACAGGCCTCGTGCGACGGTATCAGAAATATAGCACAAAACCTGCTCAATCTGCAAGATAAATTTTAAGAAATATTTGCTGGCAATTTGCTGGCACGGCGGTGAAACGCCGGATTGGGATAAAGCACTGCCGCTGTCACCATAACTTCACACATTGCCCTCCGATCGGTAACACCGCCTGAGGATGGTGCGCTTGTTCGCGAGTGCACACATGTCCCCATCGACCGCTCAAAACGCCGACGCGCCGGACCGGCGCCAGAGGTGGCTTTCCCTGCTCGCCAAGGCGCCGTCCACACGCCTCGAAGCCCTGTGGGACGGCATCGACCGGGTGCCGAGTTACACAATGTTACGCCGCCCCGAGATCGGCCTGGTCATGGTCCAGGGCCGCATCTCCGGCAGCGGCGCGCCCTTCTGCGCCGGCGAGATGACCGTCACCCGCGCTGCAGTGCGGTTGCAAAGCGGCCAGATCGGCATCGGCTATGTCGGCGGCCGACAGCCGCGCCAGGCCGAGATCGTGGCGGCGATCGATGCGCTCGGCCATCTGCCGGAATGGCAGGACACGATCGAGACCAGGATCGTGACGCCGCTGGCGCTCGAAGCGGAGGCCGGCCATCGCCTCGCAGCCGCCAAGGCCGCGGCGACCAAGGTCGATTTCTTCACCGTCGCCCGGGAGGCGGGCTCATGAGTTCGTTGGGCAGTCACGAGATTGCGGCAGGCTTCATCGATCCGCCGCACGAGTCGCAACGCGTCTTTCGCGGCGTGCTCGAAGCCTTCGCCCATCCCGGCCGTATCGTGGCCGTGGCCGACGCGCCCGGCGCGCCGGGCAGGCTCAGCCGCGCCACGGCGGCCTTCCTGCTCACGCTGGCCGATCGCGACACGCCGCTCTGGCTGACACCCGAATTCGAATCGCCCGAGGTACGCGACTTCGTGCGCTTCCATACCGGGGCGCCGATCGTCGAGGGCCGGGCCGCGGCGGTCTTCGCGGTCCTCGCCCACGAACAGCTGCTGCTGTTCGACGATTTCGCCATCGGGACGGACGCCTATCCCGACCGTTCGGCCACCCTGGTGATCGAGGTCCCGGTCCTGGGCGTCGGTCCCGCGCGCACCTGGCGCGGTCCGGGCATCGATGGCCAGGCAAGTGTCGCCATCGCAGGCCTCGACGATGCGTTCTGGCTCGACTGGACGGCCAATCACCGCCTGTTTCCCTGCGGCGTCGACATCGTCTTCGCCTCCGGCTCGCACCTGCTCGCGCTGCCGCGCGGCATAACCGTGGAGGCCTGACCATGTATGTCGCGGTCAAGGGCGGCGAGACGGCCATCGCCCATTCGCTCGATCTCCTGGCCGACAAGCGTCGTGGCGACCGCGGCATCGCCGAACTGTCTCTTGAACAGATCGACCAGCAGCTCGGCCTCGCCGTCGACCGCGTCATGACCGAGGGCTCCTGCTACGACCGCACGCTGGCGGCACTTGCCATCAAGCAGGCGCGCGGCGACTTGATCGAAGCGATCTTCCTGCTGCGCGCCTACCGCACCACCCTGCCGCGCTTTGGCGATTCGGAGCCGCTCGACACCAGCCGCATGGTGGCGGAGCGCCGCATCTCGTCCACCTTCAAGGACGTGCCCGGTGGCCAGGTGCTGGGTCCGACCTACGACTACACCCACCGGCTGCTTGATTTCTCCCTGGCAGCCGCGGCGGAGCGGCCCGACGCACCGACGGCCCCCGCCCATACCGCCACGTCATTGCCGCGGGTCGGCGACATCCTGGAGCGTGAGGGCATGCTCGAGCCGCCGCCAGCCTCGACGGCCGGCGAAGCGCAGGACCTCACGCGCCAGCCGCTGGTGCTGCCGGCAACGCGTCCGGTGCGCCTGCAAAACCTGGCGCGCGGCGACGAGGGTTTCCTGCTGGCGCTCGGCTACTCGACGCAGCGCGGCTACGGCAACAACCATCCCTTTGTCGGCGAGATCCGCTTCGGGTCGGTGCCGGTCTCCTTCGTGCCGGAGGAGCTGGGCTTCGCGATCGAGATCGCCTGTATCGACGTCACCGAATGCGACATGGTCAACCAGTTCGCGGGCTCGCACGACGTGCCGCCGCAATTTACCCGCGGCTACGGGCTCGCCTTCGGCCACGCCGAGCGCAAGGCGATGGCCATGGCGCTGGTCGACCGGGCGTTGCGGGCCGAGGAGCTCAGCGAGGCCGCCACGTCGCCGGCGCAGGACGAGGAATTCGTGCTGGCCCACAGCGACAATGTCGAGGCCTCGGGCTTCGTCCAGCATCTCAAGCTGCCGCACTATGTCGACTTCCAATCGGAACTCGTGGTCGTCCGTGCGCTGCGTGCCGCAGTCGAGGCGCGCAACCAGGAAGCCGCGCTCCGCCAGGCTGCGGAGTGAGCCATGCCTGACACTTCTGTCCATGAGGGGGCCTACAACTACGCCTACCTCGACGAACAGACCAAGCGGATGATCCGCCGCGCGATCCTGAAGGCGGTCGCGGTGCCGGGCTATCAGGTGCCGTTCGGCGGTCGCGAGATGCCGTTGCCCTACGGCTGGGGTACCGGCGGAATCCAGGTGACGGCTGCCATCATCGGCCGCGACGACACCTTGAAGGTGATCGACCAGGGCGCCGACGATACCACCAACGCCGTCTCGATCCGCCGCTTCTTCGCCCGGGTCGCTGGCGTTGCCACCACGACACGCACCGAGGAGGCGAGTCTCATCCAGACGCGTCATCGCGTGCCCGAGACACCGCTCCGGGAGGGCCAGATCCTGGTATTCCAGGTACCGATCCCAGAGCCGCTGCGCATGCTCGAGCCGCGCGAGACCGAGACGCGCACGCTGCACGCGCTCAGCGAATACGGCGTCATGCAGGTCAGCCTCTACGAGAGCATCGCCCGCCACGGCCGCATCTCGAAGTCCTACAACTATCCGGTGATGGTGAACGGGCGCTACATCATGAGCCCGTCGCCGATCCCGAAATTCGACAATCCCAAGCTCGACCGCAGCCCCGCCCTGCAGCTCTACGGCGCCGGCCGCGAGAAACGCATCTATGCGGTGCCGCCCTACACGCCGGTGAAGAGCCTCGACTTCGACGACCATCCGTTCGAGATCGAGACTTGGAGCGAGTGCTGCGCCTTCTGCGGCTCCAAGGAGAGCTTTCTCGACGAGATGATCGTCGACGATGCCGGCAAGCGGATGTTCGTCTGCTCCGACACCGACTGGTGCCAGGAACGTCAGGGGCACCATCAGGGGCAGCCGAGCAAATGAGCACCGTGCCGCTGCTCCAGGCCCGCGATGTGACGAAGCACTTCGGCGGCCGGATCGCCTGCCGCGACGTGAGTTTCGACCTGTGGCCCGGCGAGGTTTTGGGTGTCGTGGGCGAATCGGGCTCGGGCAAGACGACGCTGCTCAATTGCCTGGCCGGCCGGATGACGCCGGATGCGGGCTCGGTCGGCTATGCCTCGGCGCCGTCCGGCGTGGTCGACATTCATGGCCTCTCAGAAGCGCGGCGGCGACTGCTCACCCGCACTGAATGGGGCTTCGTCAACCAGGATGCCCGCGAGGGCCTGCGCATGGGTGTGAGCGCCGGCGCCAATATCGGCGAGCGGCTGATGGCGATCGGCGCGCGCCACTACGGCGACATTCGCGGCGTCGCTGCCGATTGGCTGGACCAGGTCGAGATCGAGCCCGACCGGCTCGACGACCGGCCGACCACTTTTTCCGGCGGCATGCGCCAGCGCCTGCAAATCGCCCGCAACCTCGTCAGCAATCCGCGGCTGGTGTTCATGGACGAGCCGACCGGCGGCCTCGACGTGTCGGTGCAGGCCCGCATCCTCGACCTGCTGCGGGGGCTGGTCACCAACCTCAACCTGTCGGCCGTTCTGGTGACGCACGATCTCGGTGTGGCGCGGCTGCTCACGCACCGCCTGATGGTGATGCAGGGCGGCCGGGTGGTCGAGGACGGTCTTACCGACCAGGTGCTGGACGATCCCCGGCACGCCTACACCCAGATGCTCGTCTCCTCGATTCTTCCGGTCTAGCCCGATGCTCCCCGTCCTCCGCGCCACCGGCCTCACCAAATCCTTCGTCGTGCATGCCCAGGGCGACCTGGCGTTGCCCGTGCTGCGCGACGTGGCGCTCGCCGTCTCGCCGGGCGAGTGCCTGGCCCTGGTCGGTCCCTCCGGAACGGGCAAGAGCACCTTGCTGCGCTCGCTCTACGGCAACTACCGGCCTGATGCGGGCTCGATCCGGGTTCGTCATCGCGACGACTGGGTCGAGCTGGTCGGCGCCGAACCCCGGGTCACCCTCGACGTCCGCCGCCGCACCGTGGGTTTCGTCAGCCAGTTCCTGCGCGTCATCCCGCGCGTGGCGACCGTCGACGTGGTGGCCGAGCCGGCGATCCGGCTGGGGACCGACCAGGTCGAGGCGCGCCGTCGTGCCGAGTTCCTGCTGGGCGTGCTCGGCATTCCGCCCCGCCTGTGGTCGCTGCCGCCGGCCACCTTCTCGGGCGGCGAGCAGCAGCGGGTCAACATCGCCCGGTCGCTGGTCGTCGACTATCCGATCCTGCTGCTCGACGAACCGACCGCCTCGCTCGATGACGACAACCGCAACGGCGTCGTCGAGCTCATCCAGCAGCGCCGTGAAGCAGGCGCCGCGATCGTTGGAATCTTCCACGACGCCGGCGTGCGCGACGTGCTGGCCACCCGCATCCACGACGTCTCCCTTCCCCGAATTCCCGCCCAACCGTCCGTCGGAGCCCACCCATGAGCACCGAAACCATCTTCACCAACGCCCGCATCGTCACGGCTTGCGCCGAGTTCGACGGCACCGTCATCGTCCGCGATGGCCGCATCGCCGAGGTAGCCTCCGGCCGGTCGCATGCCGCGAGCGCCGTCGACCTCGACAGCGACTACCTGGTGCCCGGCCTGGTCGAGCTGCACACCGACAACATGGAAAAGCACTTCTCGCCGCGGCCCGGCGTGAAGTGGCCGAGCCTGCCGGCCGTCATGGCCCACGACACCCAGATCGCTGCCGCCGGCATCACCACTGTGTTCGATTCCCTGGCGCTGGGCGATGTGCGCGGCGACACCGACCGCGTGTTGAACCGCGAGCGCATGATCGAGGCGGTGCAGACCGTGAGCGACCGGCGCATGAGCCGCGCCGAGCACCGCCTCCACCTGCGCTGCGAGATCGTGGCCGACGATGCGGTCGAAGCGATCGACCGCTGGATCGACCTGCCCCTGGTCGGGCTGGTGTCGATCAACGACCATACGCCCGGCCAGCGCCAGTTCCTCGATCCGGAAAAGCTCAGGCACTATCACACCAAGAAATACGGCATGAGCAATGCCGAGTTCGAGGTCTTCAGCGCGCGCGCGATCGAGCTGCATCACAAGAACGCTGCGCGCAACCGCGGCGAAGTCGTGGCCCGCGCCCAGGCGCGGGCGCTGCCGCTCGCCAGCCATGACGACGCCACGCGCGCGCATGTCGAGGAAGCGGTCCAGAACGGCATGACCATCGCCGAGTTCCCGACGACCCGCGAAGCCGCTGAGGCTTCGTGCGCGGCCGGGCTCGCGGTCCTGGTGGGCGCCCCCAATCTCGTCATGGGCGGCTCTCATTCCGGCAACATCGCCGCCATCGACCTCCTGCAGGCGGGGCAGGCCGACATTCTGTCATCCGACTACGTGCCGGCCAGCCTGATGGAAAGCATTTTCAAGCTGGCCGCGGCGGACGCGGGCATCTCGCTGCCGCAGGCCGTGCGGCTGGCCTCGCTCAACCCGGCGCGCGCCGTGGGGCTCGGCGATCGCGGCGAGATCGCGCCGGAGCGCCGCGCCGACCTGGTGCGGGTCCGCGTGCTCGACGGCGCGCCGGTGGTGCGCACGGTGTGGCGCGAAGGCGAGCGCGTCGTCTGAGATGCCGCCGCTCGTCAACGCACCACTGTTCTACGTGATGGGGCCGTCAGGTGCCGGCAAGGACTCTGTTCTCGGTCGCGCCCGTGCCCTGCTGCCGGCCGACAGCTCGGTGGTCTTCGCCCACCGCTACATCACACGGCCACCGGAGGCGTCGGGCGAAAACCACGTGGCATTGAGCGGGCCGGAGTTCGCGCTGCGGCGCGCCCACGGTCTGTTCGCCTTCCACTGGCAGGCGCACGGCAACCACTACGGCATCGGCCGCGAGATCCATGCCTGGCGCAAGGCCGGCCTCACCGTGGTCGTGAGCGGCTCGCGCGAGCACTTCCAGGACGTGGCCGGCATCGACCCTGACACTTATCCGGTGCTGATAACGGCGCCCGCCGAGCGGTTGCGCGAGCGCCTGGCCGCGCGCGGCCGTGAGGACGAGGCAGCGGCGGCCCGCCGCCTCGAGCGCAGCGACGCCTATGACGTGCACGATCCTCGGTTGATCACGATCATGAACGACGGGCCGCTCGACGAGGCCGCCACGGCGCTGGTCAGGGTGCTTGCCACGTTTCGGTCCGCACCCGTCGCCCGCCTCCGAGCCTGAAGCGCGCCAGGACGGTAAAGGGCCGGCCCGCGTCGGGCTGCCGGAAGACGCAGAGGTCGGTGACGGGCAACGGCCGGTCGAGAAACCCTCCGAAGCGCTGGCCCAGGACCGCCATGACCGCCGATCGCTCTGCTTCGTCGGGCAGGCGGCCGGTGAGCGTGAGGTGAAACCGCCACTGCTCCAGGACGTAGGGGTAGCCCCAGCGCCGCAGCAGCTCGTCCTGACGCGGCGTGAGAGGGGCGGCGCGGCGGCGCGCCAGTTCGGCCTCGTCGGCGGGCCGGCGAAACTCGTCGAACTCGACGACGCAGCGGTCGGCGAGATCTTCCAGGGCCGGGCAACGCGTCGCCGGGATCAGGGCGAGGAAGCCCGATATTTCGGCAAGCTCGAGGGCGGGCACGGCGAGCGGCGTGGCCTTGGCGGCGAAGTGGCCTATCGCATCGACGAAATCGCGTTCGCCGACGCCGTTCGCCAGGGCGATGGGCGCCTTCAGGGTGCCGTGAAAACCATAGAGGCGCGGCTCGGCGGTGATCGCGGCCAGTCGCTCCGGCGTGATGTCCGGCACCGGACGCTGGGGGCGCGCCTGTCCCGGCTCGGGATTACGGCCGAGCCACTGGCTCCCCCC
>Ga0207952_1000569_pt1 | contig 26581 bp, 23 predicted proteins | sample SubbioR12Aug_8Ca_FD_184831 | JGI IMG/M metagenome (GOLD analysis project Ga0207952, IMG submission 184831) | Serpentinite rock and fluid subsurface biosphere microbial communities from McLaughlin Reserve, California, USA - CR12Aug_8Ca (SPAdes) | ecosystem: Environmental > Terrestrial > Deep...
CGGTGTTGCGAGACAGGCTGGTTCGCCTGGCGATCTCGTTGATGGATAACTTGTCGCGGAAATACATCCGCCGAATTTTTGAAAATAAGATCACGGTCATCACCTTCTAAGCTCCTGTCTAATTTTTAGACAGGACAGGTTAATAACCCTGGTCAATTTTCGTCCGGAATTCGGCCTCTTACATGGTCAATTTTCAACCGGTGTCAACAATCTAGGCCGCAATCAGTTTGTAAAGTGTTGGCCTGCTGATGCCGTATTGTTTGGCAATTTTGCTTTTGTCCGCGCCTTGTTCGATCAGGGTTTTGATTTCTGCGGTTTGTTCCGCGCTGAGCTTTGCAGGTGCGCCCAGTTTTTTACCTTGTGCCTTGGCTACCTCGATGCCTTCCCGCTGGCGTTCTTTAATCAAGGTACGTTCAAATTCAGCGAACGCGCCTAGCATTTGCAGCATAAGCGTTTGCATGGGGGAGTTATTGCCAGCTTCAAAGGTCAAATGCTCTTTGTAGAAGCGCACGGTTACGCCTTTTTTTGTCAGTGTTTCAATGATGGTTTGCAGGTCTTTAAGATTACGCGCCAGCCTATCAATTGAATGGACGTGTAAAAAATCACCCTCCCGTAAATGCTCCAAGCAATTGACCAGCTCAGGCCGGTTTGCATCTTTGCCGCTGGCCTTGTCAGTAAAGACTCGATCAAGTTCTATATCGGTCAACTGGCGTTCAGTGTTTTGTGATGTTGAGCTTACCCGGATGTATCCAACGTTTTGACCTTTCATAATGCCCGCCTTGTGTGTAAATAAATATCTTAAACACAGATTAACACTTGTAAAACAAATGTCAAATCGACTTTTATTTACACGGTGTAAAGCGGGTTTGCGGGCATGGTTGAAAGTGTAAAATAATGTATACTTAATTTGCAGAACAAGTCTCTATAAGCTTTGCACGCAGTGTTAGTGTCTAACAATTTGCCTATGAACCTGGAACTTGTGAGTCTTATTCATCTTCTCGTATTGACATGCCAATTGGAAAGCTAAAGAATACCTTATAGCTATCAGCTAGTCTGTTTTGAACGATTTTAAAAATTTGCTATAATTATCGGGTTTTGCTTATCAAAAAATTAAAAACAACTAACGTGGAGGTAAGTCGCAATGTCAGCATATAAATTCGAAACAAAAAAAACCTGTGCCGATCTACCTGAGGCATCCGAAAAACAAGCCATCACCTCCTCTTCTTCTGTTATTTGTTTTTCATCGGCAAATAAAAATAAAAAACTAATTGAAGCTAAGAAAAAAGTATATCAAGCCTCTTCTAAATTAGGTTGGTAGTCGAAATCACTCTTAACAATATCAATGTCGGCCACAGCGAAAACACTAAAACTGCCCACGCCTCATTCAAAACAGAGTTTTGAAGTTAACAAAGAAATTAGAAATAGACGATCTCAGGAGCTTGTAATAGCTTTATGTGGGGCCGTTGGGTCTGGCATTAAAGAGCTAAACGACAAACTCCAGACCGAATTAGAAAATCACGGCTATCACGTCGAGCATATTAAGCTGAGCTCATTGATTATTGGGCGCACTGGCGAAGAAACTAAAAATTTAAGTAACTTTGATCGCTACAAAAAACTACAGGATTTGGGCGATCAGTTACGCCAAGAATACTCTAGCGATATTATTGCTCAATTAGCCATTGAAGCTATATCAACCGTCAGGATGGCTGAATTCGGGGAGTCTCATCCAATCGATCAGCCATTAAAAGTGTTTGAAAAAGTTGCATACATAGTCGACCAAGTCAAACATCCAAGTGAAATAGAGCTCTTTAGAGAGGTTTACAGGAACAATTTCTATCTTATCGGTCTTCTCCGAACCGAAAATGAGCGAAAGAACAACCTTAAAGAAGAGCAAATCCAAGAGCCAAATATTAGTGAGCTCATTGAAAGAGATAGAAAGGCAAGCCAAAAACATGGCCAGCATGTCGAGGCATCATTTCATAAATCTGATTATTTTATTCGCAATATTGGCGACACAAGACAGCTTACCAATTCTGTTCAAAGATTCATCGCATTAATTCACGGCACACACCCTATAACACCCACCAAGGACGAGGTAGGTATTTATGCCGCCTATTCTGCATCATTGAAATCAGCATGCTTATCAAGACAAGTTGGAGCTTCAATTACCGATGATTCTGGGTTGGTTGTTGCTACTGGTTGTAATGATGTCCCTAAGTTTGGCGGTGGCTTATATGATGAAAGCTCAACTAAAGATGGTAGATGCTTTAATCACGGTCAAGAATGCTATAATGACAAACATAAAAGCATTCTTAAAGACCAAATTGGTACGATCTTACGAAACCACAATATTGCTAATCCTATAAATATTGCAGAAGAAATAATTCAAGACACAAAAGCCAAATCGTTGATTGAGTATTCAAGAGCAATACATGCGGAAATGGATGCAATTATCGCATTAGCTAGAACAAATTTAGACACTATAAACAAAACACTGTATTGCACTACATATCCTTGCCATATCTGCGCAAGACATATTGTTGCTTCAGGAATTAAGAGGGTTGTATATGTTGAACCATATGAAAAAAGTTTAGCTATTTTGCTTCATGGGGATGCAATTCATCAGTCAGAAGAAAGCAGTGGTCGTGAAGACAAAAAGGTTTCTTTTGAAATGTTTGAAGGGGTTTCACCAAGAAGATACTCTCGTTTTTTCTCTATCAACAGACCGAGAAAGGATTCCGGTGGCAAAGCAATTGAATACAAAATCAAAGATTCTGGCCATGTTGATCCGCAGCATCTAGACAGTTATGTAGATTATGAATCCAAGGTGATCCAAAACCTTAAGGAGCATTTTCCAGACCCAAAGGCTTCGTAAGACTTGCCATTCTACCTGTCTCAGATGCAATATTTACTTAGCCTTACTTTGGAGCAGGTCAATTCATTAGTCTAAGTAACATTAGCTTACAAAGTTCGTTGAAAAGCGCTTCAGCAATAAAAAAGCCGGATTCCTTGAAAGGTAACCGGCTTTTTTATTGCATTTTATCGGGGCGTCTTATTTTTCAGTGGATCATCAGTGGATCACTGGAAAAATAATATCACTTGGATTTTTCATAACCTTTTGATTTAAATGGTGCCGGCAATAGGAATCGAACCTACGACCTTCGCGTTACGAGTGCGAGTAACTCAAAGGCCCATAGCTAATTACAACTAACTATAACAAGATAATTCAATAGGTTAATGGATTTTACCTGCTGTGGTTTATTGTGTTTTATTGAGGGTTTTTACTATTAAGTGCGACAATATTGCGACAAAAAAGTATAATGAATATCTCGATAAAAAGCAGGCTTGAGGATGTCAGGAGTTCTCTCAAACCCTAACCTGTAACTTATTGAAGAGGTTTATGCAATACTGCTATTGTCTCCAAGGGTTATATGGCAACAATCAAAAATCGCACAGCGAAAGACGGAACACCACGTTACACTGCCGAAATCCGATTAAAAGGGGCGCCGCCGCAAACAGCAACCTTTAAACGCTTGACGGATGCAAAAAGATGGATTCAGGATACCGAATCAGCAATCAGGAACGGCAAGCATTTCAAGACTACCGAGGCCAAAAAACATACATTTGCAGACGCCATTGACCGGTATAGTTCCGAAGTATTGCCATGCAGGTTTGGAATTACCGAACAAGGTAACAGGCGACCGATCCTCGCTTGGTGGCGCACGAGGATCGGTCATTATCTCTTGGCTGATTTATCACCAGCAATATTTGCTGAATGTCGCAACGCATTGGCCAGTACTGGAGGCAGTAAAGGCCGGCCTTTAGCTGCAGCTACTATTAAAAAACATTTTGTTGTAGCTATAGATACTTTAAAGCTTTGCACAAATGAATGGCATTGGTTGGAGCAATCACCACTCAGAGATGGCCTTGTAGAGCTACCAGAATTACCGAGAGGGATTGTACGCTTCCTAGATGAGGACGAACTTGCAAAACTAACTGCCGCATGCAAAGCCTCCCCAAACAAATTGCTTTATCCAGCTTTTATTCTGGCAATATCAACTGGCATGCGTCAATCTGAAACTATGAATTTATACTGGAAAGCCCCCTCATCGCCACCCATAGAAAAAGCTTGGGGTGTAGTTAACCTTAGAGATTCTCATATAATTCTTCACGAAACTAAAAATGGCGAACGTCGCCGGGTTCCCTTAGCAGGGCTTGCATTGGCTGAGTTACAAAAAATGAGGATGGTCAGAAGGTTAGATACGATGCTGGTCTTTCCGTCACCAACCCATCCACACAAGCCGATTGAGCTAAAGAAAGCATGGGCTAATGCTATTCAAAAGGCTGAAGTTACCAATTTTCGATGGCACGATTTACGACATTGCACAGCATCTTATTTAGCTATGAATGGTGCAACTATGACTGATATAGCTGCTGTATTGGGGCACAAAACATTGGACATGGTCAAACGTTACGCCCACCTTTCTGACGGGCATGTGAGCAATGTTGTTGCAAGCATGAATGCGAAGATTTTTGGCACAACTCCTTGAGTTGTAAGACAAGAATTGCATCCAAAATCCTCTTAGAGTAAAATTTCTTTACCTGGTCGCTTCGGGCCAGAGTTAGGCGCTGGACATAAAGTCCTAAGAAAAGCGTGTCCCAAGGAACAAAGGCGGAGCGAAGCACATTAAAAGTAATTATTTACTAACAGTGCTAGCTAGGCCTGACGTTTTTAAGCGTAGCAGCACTATTTTTTGGAGTGTTTTGCTATGCAAAATTTTACATTTAACTTATTTCAAGATCTGAAGCTTGCATACACTTGCATTCTAATTCCCAAAAAAGCATTTAGAATCTGTATTAGTCCTTTCAGATTAAATCTTCTCATTTTCTTGAGCAGCATCTGCCAAAAGGCTTTCGGGGATGCCAGATGTTAAGTCAAACTGAACTTCAACACTTGCCTGTTACAGACCTGGCGATGCTCGGATTCCTACCTGAACGCCTGAGCATTAAAGAGATCGTATCCATGTATTTTTCAGGGGAATGTGAAAAAAAATACACGACGAATGTGCTGAGGTGCATTCAAACATCACTAATGAATCAACTGATTACGGCTTGTGAAGCTAATGACCTTCTTTATGAAGGTGATATTAAAGGTTGGGTGTATACGGATACCAATCCTTATTCTCTAGCTCGCGGCGGTTGTTTTGTCAAATACAATGATCCTAAGTTTTACATGGAAATCAATGTATTTTCTAAGCCAACAAAAAAGATACAAGAGCAATCCAACAAAGATCAAATTCCAAAATCAGACATCAAGGCCGATTATTTTGCTTGCTCTCCCGGCGACTGTACCATCCATAAGTCTGAGTTTGAGCGTTTCTTAAAAACCAACGAATTATGGCCAGTCGAAAACTGCTTGTTAACAGCATGGTGGACTAATGATGAGATTTTGTGTAATGAACCAGATTCAGAAAATATAACTCAAGAAGACGATTGTTCTAAAGGAAGGCGTAATATGCAAGTTCAACATATTTCAGAACTAATTGTGAAGATTGGTTTCGATCCTCTAAACATACCTCTTGGTGGGAAACAAGCTATAGAGACAATTTGCCTAAACACTAAAAAAAATTTATTTACAAAAGATGGATTTAAACGCGCATGGCAAAAAGCTAATCAACTAAATCTGACTCGAGTACATAACAAAGAAGGTTATTGCCAAACAAAATTGTAAGTTTCGTCACATTAGGGGTAACCGATCTCGACAGGAGTCGTCGTTTCTACAAGGCATTAGGCTGGACTGAATCATCGGGCAGTCAGGCAGAAGTGGCCTTCTTCCAAGTCGGCAGCATCGCCTTTGCCTTGTTTAGTCGTGAATCGTTGGCTGATGATGCGAATGTGTCGCCAGAGGGCTCGAGGTTCCCTGGATTTGCCTTAGCCCATAACGTGACTTCGGAAGCCGACGTTGAAGCAACATTGTTAGAAGCTGTGACAGTGGGCGGTAGATTGCTACGTCCCGCAGAAAAAGCGCCATGGGGTGGATTCAGGGGCTACTTTGCTGATCCTGATGGCTTTCTGTGGGAGGTTTGTTACAACCCCTTCTTTCCAATAGATGAGCAAGGTTTTGTGCAATTACCGAAGCTGTGATCTTACTGATTGCGGGTTTTCAGCTTGTACGACGCTTAACAACCAAGTTTGCCGAAATCGTTCTGGAAGATTTTCATAGTCCCGTACAGTCTACTTCTCGCAAATTTCCGGGCTCTCCGATGTGCGAGTCGATTGCTTTCGGAAAATGGGTACTACCAACCCAAGATTGACTAAAATTTAGTCAATCTAAGTCAACTCGTTGTCCCGTAAAGAGATATATCTGTTTGCCACGTTCTGGCCACAAACTTATCCACAGAAACTGTGAACTGTTTCTGACGACCACGATGGCAGCCGTTACTTGCATTTTCCGCAAAGTGATGTTTGGATTATCAATTTTGACTGCAATAAGCCATGCACGAACTCACTGACAAGCAACTCTATGAAGCTATTCACTATGCCAGAAGTCACGACGAACAGGCGGGCAAAGCCATCTTAGAACGATTTCAAGTCAACCAAGCGGCGTTTGCCCAAACAATCTTCAGTGTATTTCCCTCGGTAATCGCCGACCTGGATCAATCGATGGCTCACCTGTTTATGGATCTATGCTTTGATGTTATCGCTGTGTATGAGCATGCGTTTGGTAAGGTCGCTGATCAACGGATTGTTGGCAATCAATGGTTTGAAGAAAAAGCCAGACAGTATGATCAAGCACTTAATGAACCCATCGGACAAGCAAAACCAAATGATTCCACCTATGACACGGAAGAAGAACATCAGAAAAAATTAGTAAACTTTTTACATGCAGCCATCGATCAACAACCCTGTGATTCGGTTGCCGCCGTTCGCTTAGCGAAAACCATGATCTTCACCGCTGTGCAATTGTTTGATGCGCTTTATGACGCGACCGTTGAGCACCAGAACCAATCGATTCATTAGCCGCGTTGAAAATGGCGTGTAACTCCATGCTCGGCAAAAAAGTTCTAAACAGTGTCTATTGGCATTGCAGCCTGACAAGCTCCCAAGATTCCAAAGTACAGCAGACTATCAAAGCCGCCGAGGTTTTAGCCCATTTAAAACCGGGCCTTGATTACAACATTATCAAGTATGACAGCAAATCAGGCATGCTGTCTTTGCTGTGGTATCCCAATTTCTTTGAAGAGCCATTCCCAGCCTTAGAGACGAGTTTTCGGATAGATTTGACAACTCAAAGAGTCGAAAAGCGCAGTTATCAAACCTCGTTAAATCCGCCCATCTTACATCGCAAGGAGTTATTACTGAGCGGCGATGCGCCGAAGCAATTTACTCAATTAACTGAGACTGCCGAACAACTGGGTCTATTCGACGATACAATCAGGATTGGTTTCAAGCAAGCCTGGGAAGCGTTAGTCCGCGAAAAGGGCTTTCAAATCATCGATTACCAATTTGTGCCGATTGGCAACGATGAATCCACCGATAGCCCAAACTTTGAATTCCTTGAAAGCACAAGGATTTCCAGGCATCTCACGGCGCTTTCCCGCAGTAATTTATCCGCGCCGATGCAATGCCTGGCCCGTCACGGTTTTTTAGACGGCACGTTAACCGTATTCGATTACGGTTGCGGTAAAGGTGACGACATTCGTAATCTTTCTGCAAATGCCATTCCGGTAGCCGGCTGGGACCCACATTACGCGCCGAATCATCCTAAGCAAGCAGCCGACATTGTCAATTTGGGCTTTGTGATCAATGTCATCGAAAATTACCAAGAAAGACTGGAAGCATTGATAGGCGCCTATAACCTGGCAACCCAAGTGCTGGTGGTTTCCGCTATGTTATTCAATCAAAACGCACTAAAAGGCCAGGCTTTCAACGATGGAGTAGTTACTCAACGTAACACTTTCCAGAAGTATTTTACTCAAAGCGAGCTCAAAGTATTTCTAACAGATACCTTAGAAACATACGCCATCCCTGTCGCTCCCGGCATCTTTTTTGTTTTTAAAAATCAAGATGCGGAACAACGATTTCTGCTCGGACGCCAAAGTAGTCAACGTAATGTTTTACGCTTATCGCATAGACCCGTTTCACCCGCAGAGCCTAAACTGTCTCGTAACGATAAGAAATGTCTGGCTTACAAACATCTTATCGATCCGCTGTGGCAGAAAATTCTGGAACTTGGCCGACTACCCGACAAATCGGAAATCGATTCGATGATCGAACTCACCGAAGCCTTTGGCAGCATCAGCAAAGCCATACGCTTTACGCTAGATAACAACGAAGCAGCACTATTCGAGCAAGCCCGGCAAAGCAAAGTCGAAGACTTAATTACTTATTTCGCGTTACAGGCCTTTTCCAAACGCAAGCAGTACAAACATTTAGAAGCGGGGCTTCAAAAAGACATCAAGGCCTTTTTCGGCGATTATCAAAGTGCCATCGAGACAGCCAGATCGATTTTATTCAAAATCAGCAATGCCGAGCTTATTGCCGAAGCCTGTCATCAGGCAACAGAGCAAGGCCTAGGATTTCTGGATGAAGGCGAGGCTCTCCATCTGCACACCAGCATGGTTCAGGAACTGCCGGCTTTGCTGCGGATATACATTGGCTGCGCCACGATTTTGTATGGCGATATCGAACAAACGGATTTAATCAAAATTCATATTCAATCCGGCAAATTAAGCCTGATGCGCTACGACGACTTTGAGAATCAAGCCATCCCGCGATTGCTGGAGCGGGTCAAAATCAATCTGCGAGAACAAACGTTCGATCTATACGAGTACGGCGACTCTTTTGAACCTACTAACCTGTATTTAAAATCCCGCTATATCAACGAGGAATTCCCGCACATCGCCGAGCAGCTAAATTTTGATGAGCAGTTACAAGCATTAAATCTATTTGACTTGAGCGGTTACGGCCCAAACCCCGAAGAGTTTCGGCAAACTTTATCCCGCGCTCGTTTCGAAATTGATAGATTATCTCTCATACGAAGTCGAAAAATCCCTAATTTAGATGAATTCTGTGGTGCTTACCTAACATATCGACAACTGATTGAATGCGGTGAAACACAACAAATTACTGGAATATCTAACCGTCCGATACAGCCCGATAGCTATAGTGCTCTATATGATTTAGCGATTAACATCCTCGACCCTGTTATTGACTATTTTGGTATGATAAGGCTCACCTATGGTTTTTGTTCTCATGAACTAGGCAAGCACATTAAAAAACGTGTTGCGCCAAAACTGGATCAACACGCTGCATATGAAGTGAATTCAAAAAAAAATTACATTTGCTCTAGGCTTGGGGCTGCTGTTGACTTTATTGTTGATGATGAAGATATGCGCGAAGTAGCCAATTGGATTGCAGAAAATACTCCGTTTGATAGGCTATATTTTTACGGAGAACACAGGCCAATTCATGTAAGCTTCGGGGCAGAACAGAAAGGCCAGTATATTGATTTAGTGATAACCGGTACTGGACGACTAGCACCGAAAAATCGAAAAGTAATTTATTAATATGACTCTATTTCTGAAAAACTTGGAAAATATCTATAGTTATCCCACAGTGCCTTCACATCATTCTCAGCAAAAATTTTATCATTTACTTCTTCGATAGAAGGTTTAATTTCCATCAGGTGTCTGATTTCCTTGATTGTCAAATTTGGCGTGGATATATTGAAAGGATCATCACCTTCTCTAACAAAATACAGATCAGAAAAATGACAAGCTTCGATACAATTTTGGTCTATTTTTGACGAAAATACATAAGCAAGAGTTGCCATAGGTGCTCCATCAGCATAAGTGAAAAACAACTTTTGTGAAGCTAATATATGGTCACCTTCGGGTAGACTATAATTTCTTTTTTTTAAAATATTTTCTATTTTATCAAAAATACAATTCTTTAAGAAAATTGCTATCCTTGTACTAGATGTCCATCCTCTAGTGTCAATTTTATTAGGGACATATTCTTTTCCAACCATCTTTACCAGCTGATCATGAAGACTATTTTCTAAATTTTCCCCATCAATTTTCAATTTATCACAGTTAAAGCTTAAAGCAAGAACGCCGCCAGACCCAATGGTTTGGCTTATTATTGCTACATCTTCTAGCATATACCTTTCAAATGCACCATCATAATCCATCCAGTAAATAGATTTTTCATCTTGTTTTACAAGTTTTCGAAGAGCGTCAGTTGATTTACCCCATTCCATTTTTATAGCGGAATATGGCTTGTTGAATTCATACCTGTCTTTATTATTTATATCCGATTCAATACTAATCATCTCTGTGATATTTAAAATCTTATGAAAGAGGATGAAGTCTGCAAAATACTTCGATCCAAATCCAATATACCGATAATCTTCCAAGCGGGAAAATGACCTTAATCTTATAAAAAGATCACGCATCATCTTTCTTTCTACATTTTTTGCAGGCCTTACTGCGTAGTTTATTTTTCGCCCCGAATTACTCATCGCCGCACTCATACTTGAAATAATATTTAAAAGTTTTTTCACCAACCTCACGATTAGTGGTTACTCCGAGCGATTTTTTTACTAATTCAATTTTCTCAACTGGGACAGCATATTGAACATTCGCCATTTTATTATTATCATCTACAGGTAATATTCTTTCTGGACGAATAAACTCATCCTTCGCAGGCGCATCATATATTCGATAGGCTTTTGCATTCTCAATTGCCCGCATTAATGGTGTATCACTAATGAATCCATCCTTGATATGAGTTACTTCTTGAGCTCTCTCTCGCAGAAAAGCAATTACAGGCTTCATAGATGTACTCATGTGATGTAATGCAGCTTTGTATATTTTATTATCTTGATCTACCCCTGTTTTAGTCGTGGTCCAGGGTAGTTTTGAAGAGTCTGGACAAGAAAACTCAACAATCCCTCGAAAGAAAGCAAAATCCGCATGATATTTGGGTGTTCCACTATAACCCCAGCCAGTAGCTATAGATTGGTCCGCTTCTGCGACCAACCGTCCGTTGCATATCACATACCACCCACCATCCTCCAGTTCTCGATCATCTACACCACATATAATTGATACATGAACCCCATCAATATCTATGGATTTTTTAATACAACTTAGATCATCAGAAACTTTTACAAAAATATCTTCACTTCTAATTGATGTTCCGTTTAATTCAATAGTTAATCCATTAGCAAGTTGTTTAAAATATGCCGCTGCTATTTCATTTCCCAAACCAATGCTAAAGGTTTTCTCCGAAAACAATTCACTTGCTTCTGGGCGAAGCTTTTTTACGGCAATATTGGTTACGCCCTCACGTAATGAATCTTTATCAAGCAAATCGAAGAAAAAATCCCACGACTCTTTTGAAACCCATTCTTGAATATCAACATCAATGCGGTAGCTTATATCGTTTTTTCTTGATTCAACATAAAAGCTTTCCGCTATTTTAAATAAAGTCCTTTTCATTCCAACGCCGAATTGGCCAACAGAATTCGGCGTTGGGGGGCTACTTGCAGACCTCCCAAATCTAAAAGCATATTCTTTTGCAGTATCTAAATCTAACCCACCAGCATTATCAAAAATTGAAAACTCATCACCATTAATTGTTATTGAAATAACACTATCTGTTCTGGAGCTAGACTGGTATGCATCTATACTATTGTCTATCAAATCCAATATTGCACGATCAGTAGCAATATCTCTAGTTAGCATGCTAATGAAAAATTCTTTTGTTGGACTAGCATCAACTCTATTTTCGTCGTGTTGAGTTGTCATGTCTTTTTCCATAAAGGTATTATTTATTTTTTAATATCTAAATGATTAATTATTTAGAGTTTTTTAGTTTTTGACAGAAGGTTTGTTTGCAGCCGACTTTCAAAAAATAGATGCCTTATAAAATTACACAACAAAATATAACTTATTCCCCTCAATTTTAGCATGAAGGTATTTTGGTATGGCAGTTTACCAATAAAATTTTTCTTCTAAACAAAAGAAAAGACGGCAGTAGCAATTTATTCAGTATCAAACCTTGCCAGTAATTAAAAGATGGGCATAAAAAATAAATGTCATCTTAAAAGTCCAAGTACAAGAAAAATCGTCTGATGGCCTTCTAAAAAATTGATGTCTATGGCAGTATCATTCAAACGCCTTAATTCTAATCGCCCGATGGTCTTTAAGAGTAAAGCAAACACCACGCTGTAATGATGAAAATTGCACCTTACCCTTGAACATATTTTGAAGAACTTTTGTAGCTACAGCATTAGTGTTAAAGCAGATAGGCAGGCCAATATTTTCTAAGTAATCATCACTCTTACCATCGTAATCATCTGGACTCTGAGATGCTAAAGTGACTACTAAACCTTTTGATCGATGTAGCCGGATATTGTCACTCAATGCATCGTGCTTAGAGGACAGTAGATGACGTGCCTCATCTATCGCTAGAACCAAACGGATCGCCCGGTTGCCTTCGCTATCTTGCGGAGCCTCTTCTGAGCGTTTCATGTAAATGTTCAAAGCGTCCATTAGCAGAAATACGGCCAAATTTTTGATAGTTTCATGGGCGTGTGCAAAGGTAATAATCCAGCTACGCGAGAAAAACTGTTGTGGTGAGTAGTCGGGCTTAAAGATTTTGTATTGTGTCAGGTCATTGATGGTAGACATCACACTATCTACTTTCAGATCATTAATGTCGTAATACTGGGACAGACTTGATCTGACGTTTTCTAATGTTATTTTTTCATTGCTTGCGAATAGCGGCTTCAACGCTTCCCGAAGATTATCCAGCTGCTTAGCTCCCAACTTGCTCTGAACCACACTCGAGAATGAATCACGGAAACCCATTACGGTATCGGTTGCAATTTCCTCATTCTGATTGGAACCGTAAAACATATCCAGTGGGATACCATCTTCGGGCACGCGCAGAATTTTCGCCTCAAGGGCATCAATCAGAGCGGTATCGTTGGCAAGGTCTCCTTTACCCAAATCTAACAAAATGACAGGTGCGCCGGTTTGCTCATGCATCTGTTTCAGCATCTCTTTCATTATGCGTGTCTTGCCCGAACCTGATTGCCCCATAATTGCCATATGGGGCGAGCCTCCTACCCCGTTCACTAGATGTCGGTAGCTTTCGTGAGGAGCATCCACTTCCTTGCCCAAATTTACATATACAGGTTTGGCAACTCCAGTGAATCCAAAATCTTCATCCCGTTGTTTTTCACCAAATTTCCCCTTTTTTGTAACAGTGTCGGGCAACATGGCACGTCGGTATACTTGAATTTCCCAAAACTTACGAGGATCTTCACCAGATTCTTTCCAGTCGTCCAACAGCAGATAAATACCTCTATGCCAATGGCGGCGTACAGCATTTTGTAAGGTGGCAATAGATAGCTCTGGTTTCGGCACATGCTGCTTGATGCTGGTGATAAGCAAACCTACCCAAAGTGGATATTCATCAATGCCAAACATCAAATCGCCTTTGATGCTTCTGCCTTGGGAATCAACGTTCTGAGTTGGGAAGGTAGGTTCCCCCAATGAACGGCCAATGGCAAGACGGGCTACACGGTAACGAACGGATAGACCAAGCTTGCTTTTAAGCATCTCGGTTACCTTATCGGCATCACCACTGGTTTGAAAGTTCGAAATCAGGACGCTTTCTAAACTTATGTCACTCATTTACTGACCTCCAAAATACGCATTCTTGGCAGCAATTGTCATTCCTACTCCGTTGCCAATTTGCTGATGTTGCAGCAGATAGGTTTGAGCAATGCTTTCCTTCAAATGACTATAAGTTTCCGCATCAATCTCTTTATCTTGGCTTAGCAAGAAAACCTGGCGGGTTTTGTCCGAAATCCAGTAATTTAGTATGTTCTTCCGGTGATTGCTGTCCAATCGGGCTAGTGGCGTATCTACAACAAGAGGTGCGCGGATGCCTGATACCTCGGCGAGGCCTGCCAATAATGAAGTTGCAAACAGCTGGTCTTCTCCTGCTGATTTATCAAATGCAATTTCATCGCCTTCATAACTAATCATCCGTGATTTGCCCATTTCATTAATCTCAATTTTGGCGACCTGCCTTTTGTGTGATAACTGTAGAAAAACTGAGGTCATAGCTTCGGATAAGCGTTCAATTTTCAGGGTATATAGCTTGGGAATGAGATCGGCAATTAGCTTGCAAACACGGTCAGCACGAGCCACGTCTGATTTGACGGGATTGGCGCGTAAGAATTTCTCGTGCTCGCGCTGATAATTAGCACGCTCATTATTGATGTCCGCCTGTAACGTAAGGGTCTGCTTTTCAATCGCTCCCATATCCAGTTGTTTCTTATCGATTTTGGTGTTTAGCGCATCCACCTCGGCCTTCAGGGCTGCCAAAGTACCATCTCGGTCGATGCCCTCAATCTTGGTCAGACGGTTACGTAAGTTGTAAATTTTATCCTGCAGGCTGTCCCGTTGTTCAAGCAAGCTAAGAATATCTTGGGCACCGATGTTAAGACTGTCCATCAGACTAATCATTTGCTGCCGTTTTGTTCCATGGATATAGTCATGCACAATTTCGTCAGCACAACCATCAGGCAATGGATAGAACAAGCTCTCCCATGCTCTCTGTAACCGTTGCATAACGGTGTCAAATTGAGCCTGAGATAGGTCAGGCTCAAACCTTGGCTCGTCTTCGCTAAAAAAACGTTCAACGAATTTCTCGCGGTCGGGTTCCAGGTTATTTTTCCGCGCGTCCCAACGTATACGTTCTTCTTCCGATTTCAACTGACCAATATAATCTTCTCGGATTTCATTAGAAATAAGATGAAAGGGTAGTTTGGAACCCAGCACCGCTTCTAACGAATCTTGGCAGATTTTCAAGTCTCCTTCGGCCCGGGTCATTTCGGCGACAATATCACGCGCATTGGCTATATCTCCTCCGCCACCACCCAATGCCATAATGCGGTTTAACAAGTCTCCACGCTCTGTTCTTAAGGCTTCCAGTTCTTGGCCGGAATCAAATTTGCGACGATTAAGTTCTTCCAACTGTTCTTCGTGCTTGGTGAGTTCCTCAAATAATTGGCGGTGCTTATCTTCATCTACTTTGGGAACCCCTTGGCTCTTATTTGTTTGGTATTGCTGTAATCTTGTTTCAAGTCGACGTAACAATACGACTCCAAGCAACCCTTCCACGCCCATTTTAATTTGCTCCACACGATTGTGGTCGGCAAGGCGCTTGACTTCTTCACCGTCGAAAAAGAAGAATGGTGCAAGGTGGGCAGGTACGAAATACTGATCTAATATCTCTTCGATTTGATCGGCGCTCCGGGGCTGCATCTTAATTCCATCCCGAATATCGTAAATCAGCACTTCTTCATCACGCCAATCGCCTCTATTGGAGAAATACCACTTGCGTGTGATCTGGAAACCTTCGCGCTCATCTATATTAATTTCAACGGAAACACTCATGGTGTCCCGTTTAGTGCGAACAGCTTGACCATGCAAAGCTCGTTCAAGGAAAACAGGGTATCCCACATCACCTTTAATCCCAGCACGTGCCAGGTGGATGATGGAATCTTTACCATATAGACCAAGGTAAAGTGCTTCGAGCAGGGTTGTTTTTCCGAACCCGTTCATCCCTCCAATCAGGATTACATTTTTGCCATCTTTGGGTGCTGGAAATTCAAGTATTTGGTGTTGGTAGCTCTTGAAATTGACGAGTTCTAATCGTGAAATCCACATGATTTTTGTTCTCCTTAATCCATGCGGCTTAAAACTTCACTAATGGCATCGCCAATACCTCTGGCCTTAGTCATGTCTTGATACTGACGTTGAATAGCAACGAGGTCGGTAAATACATCTAGGGGAACATTATGTTGATTACACAAATCCTCTAGCAACTGTTTAGCAACTTCATCCGACCATAACGGTAAATCACCTAAATAGACTTCTGACATTATTGTTGTCCCTTAACTTGAAGTAATTCTTCTGCCCATGTCGATTCAATAAAATCGATTTCCTCTTTGCTTATAAGCTGGTCACCAAACTCCTTTTCCGTTTCCAAAAGTCGATCAAGAATCATCTTACGGGCTTGAATAGTAAATGGTCCGGGAATATGCTTTCCTGTAATATCAAATTGCATCCTTCCGTTACGGCGTTCCACTTGGCGGTATTCTTGCTTATTTCGAATTTCTTTTAGCCAGTCACGAAAGTCAACAAGGCTTTTAAACTGATGGTTTCCAACGTCAATAAACCCTTGGAGGCTTCTGTCCTTTTCTACCACTGTGCATGTCCAGCATCCAAAACGACTTGAATTCGTGCCACACCCAGGCGCTTCTTCTTGAGAGAGAACCACGGGGCATTCTCCACCGTTGGCATTGCGGTATAGTTGAATCAAATCTCTATGCGTACCACCCCATGGCGGCGGACATGAAGCCAGCACTTCCCAAACATCATCCAATGAAAGGTCAACAATCGGACGGTAGACAAAAGCCCCCGGTAATTCACCGTGCGGTGTGAGATTTGAATTCTCGATATTCTTGAACTTTTCGATGGAATTACGGCGGGAGTTGCTTTCATCTTTCCTGACGCCAAGAACAATAATAGCAGCACCGAACTTGGAAACGTTGTTAAGGATATAGCGTGATGTCGGCTGAATTTTAAGGCGGTCGGTACACCATCTCATGGTCTGATTTGGACTTGGGTACCCTTTTCCGATAAGCAAAGACCAAAATGATTGCTCAATTACTGGAGTTGTGGTCACTACAACTACTGGCATACCAAGGGTCTGACAAGCCTTTTCAATATCTCCCTGCACCTTTTTTAGATGGGCAATGACAAGGGGGCTTTCAACGAGAGTATCATTCGATACGATATGCACTTCACGAGTTCTCGCTGCCGGAGGCACGGATAGCATAGCTTCTAAAACGGCTTGTGCAACGAGCGTGCTATCTTTGCCACCCGAGAATCCAATAATCCATGGGTAAGCTTGCTTTTCGGAAAGATACTCAGCCTTCACATCAGCGATGATCGATTCCCAGAGCGCAATAGGCTGAAACTGATTAGCCTGGGCAGTAAATTGCATATTGATCACAGTCAGATAATAAGAACATTTGAGTAGGGTGCATATATCCCTTGGATTATCCCACACACTACTTCTCTAATGCGTCTTAAACTCCTAGAGCAAAAGAGGTCACCATAAAAAATGCAATAATTTCAATAAGATTTGCTTTATACAATCGAAAAAAAATTCGGCTCCTGTATGGTGAATTGGATCAGCCCCCAAGCTAGCTAAGGCTTTCAGCGTAGAAGTGTTTAGTCTCGAGTAAAGACCGAACCCTTGCTAGAGAGGCCAGGCATAGGCAAAAGGTGCCCAGAGCGAGTAACTGGCTAATCGGCCAAAACGAGGGTAGCGATGAAAAGACAAGAAATCCAGCACAAGTGCGATAAATGCAAAGAGCTTCGTGACCTGACGTTGCAATTGCACGAACTTGCTCAGTTTTCAGAGTTATTGAGCAATCAACAGGATGTTTACGTAAGGAGAAAAGGCAAACTTCAGCTTCAAGGGAAAGTATACACAAAATCCATAGGTAAATGGCTCAGGCTGGCAAGCCAATTAGAAAAAGTAGAAATGAATCCATTTCGATATGAAGAAGCATATTATTACTGTGAACCGGTAGGAGATATGCTTGACTCACATGGCAGACATCATGAATCTATTGCCACGCCATTAACAAGATTTATTTACGTGTCAAATGCGCTAGAAGAGTGCTACAGATTTTCAAATAACGCATACGAGACAGAATTCGATATGTCAGGCCAATCAGAAAACATGGAGTACCTCAGAAGTTATTCAGCGCAAGCAGCATACATATTGAATAGTAAATTCCATGCTTGCAAACTACCAAAATACTATGAGCACTTGGTCGAAAATTTTCTAAAAATAATTAAGTTTTACGAAAGTCATTTCAAGGCACGATTTGATGTGGCTCTAAATAACGATGGGAGTACGTCTTACGGTTTGGCTCTTGTAAGAAATATCAGAAATCAAGTAGCTCATGGCGTCTTTCCAATAATAGAAGATCCTGAATACTCTTTTGAGCCATATGATCAGAGTACAAAGAAGGTAATAATAAATCTACTTGGGCAGGCTTCTCGATTAGCTGCCATTAATATTCAAATGTTGCTTTCTGTATTGAGCCCTGGGTTTGAATCAGAGTCATATGCGCAGGAATGTATGGATTTCGATACAGGCGATCACTTTAAACAACATTGCACATTTATTTATTTAATTAATTTACACACAAAACAATGTTTTGGATTAAACGAAGCTGATTATTTTGCTATTCGATCTGAATGGCTAGACCATTAATTTAATACTGTTTGTGGAGCCAAAGTTCCCAATGCTGACGAAGTGATTGCTTCAGTCAAATAACAGCTCGGTTCGTCGATAAATCAAGCCCAGACACAAACGAAAGAATCAGCACGAGGGTTCTATGAAGCGGTTGGCGGTACCCTATATCAATTATTCAATAAATAGCTTTATATGTACAACGTTACGATCTGCACTATGTTTTACAGTCTACGTTTATCCACCGCCACTTTCTCGTTGCCATCGGTAATCCAAATCCAAGAATCGCCTTGATGCCCGTGTTGGACATTTTCAAAGTTTGCCTGAAGGTATTCGACCAACGCGTCGTGAATATCTGAATAATGTTCAGGGCATTCCAGTTCAGCAAATATCATAGGGGCTTACTTGCCACCCCAGCGGTTAAACAAGATACGCATGATTGCGGCGTTAGCCAAACGCCGATCAAATCGCTCAGGGTCGAAATCGCCATCCGCCCATTCGCGTAACCGCTTGGCTTCTTCCGAATGAGGTTCCGATAATAGAATTTCCAGAAAATCGTAATACCCTTCCGGTCCGCCGACATCTTCAGGAGGACAAGCACGAGCACCGTCCAATACCCATGCAGCACCTTTAGGATCGTTGTCTAAATCGTCTCTGAATTCCTCGACTGTGATCAGGTGTTCCCAATTATCGCCCAGATCGAAACGATAAAGCATGGTGTCATTGGTAGCCAGCAACCGATTCAGATAGGCCTTGCGCTCGTCGTTGACTTCCAACTCATCATCGGGGCTTGGCGTGGTATAGATTTTGTCCCGAAGCTTGAATTGATGCAGATGCGAGTCGCTCCAGCCAAAAGCGGCTTGAATAAAGTGATGCAATTTAGCCAAGCTGATGCGACCATCGACTTCCAGTCTTCGCCAAACTGGCGGTCGAATTTCATTAGGCCTAAGCTCGATATGCAACGTGTATAAGCAGGGTTGACTGGTACTGTTGGCGTGTTTTTTACGAACGGGCTTTTGCTCGGCCATCGTGATCTCGATTCAAAGTGCTATCGGCATTCTAACGGCACTTATATTTGTTGGCACGAATCAATGCATATCGCGACTCGATTTGTCGCTTTGTTCCCTTACCCAAGTTAGTTGATGTCTGGATTGCCACCGAAGTATTTTCACCGCCCACCGTTTAAAGCGTCTAATTTTGTCGCATTACTCCCGCATACTATGACTCACTTGAAGAGCCATTGGGAGAATGATATGCGCAGAAAACGCTTTCGTAACAGTTGCACCATCGAAGTCGAACTGGAGTCCTTGACTCGCCTCTGGATACTTCGCCTGCTAGTGCCTTTACATGGCCATCGCAAATTCATTAACGAAATGGGCTATGACAACGATGAAATCGCCGCGCAATTCGATTTGCCGGGTATCGGGCTTGATGATGATTTTAATGCCGCGGCAGCCCGTAAGTTATTGCAACAGAGTTATCAAGCAGCAGAACGAGCTGGCGAAAAACTGACTTTGCCGGAGCCTTTGGCTGAAAACCTGCATAAATTGATGCAATTGGTCGGCCTCGACGATGCTGAATGCCAGTTGCTGGGCTTTGCGGTGATGCTCAATCAGCATCGTTATCTCAGCGATGCCTGCGACTGGTTAGGATCGGATTTATCGCTGTCGAAATTGTCCTACACACTGGCCGTGGTGTTAAATATTTCACAACAGTCGATCCAAGAAGCCTTGTCATCCCGTGGGATGTTGGCCCAGTCGGGATTGTTGACTATCGATAGGGAATACAAAAACGTACTCAGCAGTAAACTGGAATTACTCTCCAGCAGTTTCGCCTTTCGACTGATGAACGAATCCAGCTCGCCTATCGATTGGTTGCGCGACATGATAGTGCCAAGTCAGGCACCGCATTTGACGTTAGCGGATTATCCGCATATCCAAGATCAGCTGGATTTTCTACTGCCTTATTTGCAGCAGGCTGTTCAGGGTAAACGGCATGGAGTCAATGTGTTTGTGTACGGTGTGCCTGGAACCGGCAAAACCCAATTAACTCGGTTGTTGGCGCAGCATCTGGGGTGTCCACTCTATGAAGTGGCCAGCGAAGACGACGACGGTGATCCCACGGAAGGCGAACAACGGCTTTCGACTTTACGAGCGGCGCAAGCTTTCTTCGAAAACGCCGATGCGTTGCTGTTATTCGATGAAGTCGAAGATGTGTTTAACGATGGTGGTGGTTTGTTTGGCAGCCAGAGCACCGCGCAAACGCGGAAAGCCTGGATGAATCGGGTGCTGGAAGAAAACGCCATTCCGACGTTCTGGCTGGGTAACAGTATTCACAGTGTCGATCCTGCCTTTATTCGTCGCTTTGACTGGGTGATCGAATTGCCGGTACCGCCAAAATCACAACGCGAACGTATTCTGCGCGACAATTGTGGCAGTGTATTGACGGATCAGGCCATCAAGCATTTGGCGTCCTGTGAAGAGTTGGCTCCCGCAGTGGTGACGCGTGCCGCACAAGTGATTGGCAGTTTGCAGGATCAGTTTTCGACGGAGCAGTTGTCGTCAGCCTTACAGCAGATGATGAACAAAACCTTGATCGCTCAAGGGCATGCCGGATTGCATCAAGACGATGCACAACGCCTGCCGAACTGCTACGATCCCGAATTGATCAATTGCGATGCGGATTTGTTGTGGCTGGCTGAAGGCATCAAACGCCACGGCAGCGCCCGATTGTGTTTGTTTGGCCCGCCGGGCACCGGTAAAAGCGCCTATTCGCGTTGGCTGGCGGAACAGCTCGATAAACCATTGCATATCAAACGCGGTGCCGACTTGTTCAGCAAATGGATAGGCGGCACCGAGAAAAACATTGCTCGGGTATTTCAGGAAGCCAAGGAAGATAAAGCTGTATTACTGATCGATGAAGTCGATAGCTTTCTGCAAGATCGTAATCGCAGTCAACACTCGTGGGAAATCACCGGCGTCAACGAAATGCTGGCGCGGATGGAAGCTTACAACGGCGTGTTCATTGCCTCGACCAATCGGCTAGAAGGACTCGATAGCGCGGCTTTGCGGCGCTTCGATCTGAAAGTGAAATTCGATGCATTAAAACCGCCACAAGCCTGGAAACTGCTGCTCAACTATTGTCTATCGCTGGGCTTACCAATGCCTCATGACGAATGGCAAACCGAGATATGCAAACTCGATGGTTTGACGCCGGGTGATTTCGCCGTTCTGGCCAGACAACACAAGTTTCGTCCGATTGCTGATGTAAAAACGATGATTGACGCACTGGCCGCCGAATGCGCTTTGAAAGAGCCCTATAAGCGGCAACCGATTGGCTTTGTCTGAGGACAAGCAAGTAGGCAATGAAAACAGTTTCAGCATATATCACGGTATCCAGAAAACGAGTAAGACAATGTTGACAATCCCCCAAAAACTTATCGATAAACTACAGCAAGCCCAACATTTGGTCATTCTCACCGGAGCAGGTGTATCGGCGGAATCCGGTATCCCGACCTTTCGTGACACCCTGACCGGTTTGTGGGAAAACTTCGATGCGGAACAGCTGGCCTGCGAAGACGGCTTCTTGGCAGATCCTGCTTTGGTGTGGGGTTGGTACGAGTGGCGGCGTCATCGTGTGCTGAAGGCGCAACCGAACCCAGCCCATCAAACCATTGCCCAACTTGCTGAACGGGTGCCGAAACTAACCTTGATTACCCAAAACGTCGATGATCTCCAGGAACGCGCTGGCAATCAAAACGTGCTGCATTTGCATGGTAGCTTGCATCACCCGCGCTGTTTTGCCTGCGAAGAACCGTATGTCTTTCCAGAGTTGGATGAAGCAATACGCGCAATCCAGCTTAAAGAAAGTCGTATTGAGCCGCCGCGTTGTCATCGTTGTGGCGGATTTGTTCGCCCCGGCGTGATCTGGTTTGGTGAAATGCTGCCTAGTGAAGTATGGGATCAAGCCCTAGCCGCCTGCTTACAGTGCGACTTGCTTTTGATTGTCGGCACTTCCGGCCTAGTCTGGCCTGCCGCCGAGTTGCCTTATAAAGCTGATAGCGCCGGAGCCTGTGTCGTGCAAATCAATCCAACCATTACCAGTTTCAACGGCGTGGCAAAGTTTAATCTGAATGGCAAAGCTGGTGAGGTTTTACCTCGATTGTATTCTGCTGCCTTTGTTGATAAGACACTGGAATGCTAGCGAGCAACAATAAATTCCAAAACGTAATCAAATACAAACAACGGAAATTACAATGACTGTCAAACAAGTGCTTAATCAAGGACGTGTCCCGGTTAAAGTCTGGACGGATGAAATCGAAGAACGTGCCCAGCAACAACTTAACAATATCGCCACCTTGCCGTTTGTTCATCATCACGTCGCAGCGATGCCCGATGTGCATTGCGGTATCGGTGCCACGATTGGCTCGGTAATTCCCTGTCACAAAGCCATTATTCCCGCAGCGGTTGGTGTGGACATTGGCTGCGGAATGATTGCTTGCCGCCTATCACTAACCGCCAGTGATCTTGACGAAAAGCTGTTGAAGAAAATCTTCGATCAGATCAGTCGTGACGTGCCCGTTGGTAGAAATCAACACAAGCAGGAACGGGCGATGACCGACAGAGCGTTGCCATTCGAACCGCAACTAATGGCGATGACGGATAAGCATCCGAAACTGCTCAAGGCGTTTGGCAAATTTTCCAACTGGATATGCCAAATGGGAAGCCTTGGTGGCGGCAATCACTTTATTGAATTGTGTCTGGACGAGGAAAACCGGGTCTGGATCATGCTGCATTCCGGCAGTCGTGGTATCGGCAATGCCTTGGGTGACTATTTCATCGACTTAGCCCGAAAAGATATGGAACGCTGGTTTATTCATCTGCCTGATCGTGACTTGGCCTATTTCCCAGAAGGCAGCGACCATTTCAACGATTACACGGCAGCCGTCGATTGGGCACAGCGTTATGCTTATGAAAATCGCCAAGCCATGCTGGATTTGATTATTGCCGCGTTGCAACGGCATTTGCCACCGTTTGAAATTACCAGCGAAGCCGTCAATTGTCATCACAACTATGTTGCCCACGAACACCATTATGACGCTAATGTCTGGGTCACCCGCAAAGGTGCGATTCGAGCGCGAGAAGGTGATTTAGGGATTATTCCCGGCAGCATGGGGGCTAAATCTTACATCGTGCGCGGCAAAGGCAATCCCGAAAGCTTTCATTCCTGCGCTCACGGTGCCGGTCGAAAAATGAGCAGAACCGCTGCCGAGAAACAGTTCACCACGGCTGATCTAGCCCAGCAAACCGAAGGCATCATCTGCCGCAAGGACAAAGGCGTGATCGATGAAATCCCGGCGGCTTACAAGGACATTGATACGGTGATGGCCAACCAGGAGGATCTGGTTGAGGTGTTGCATACCTTGAAGCAGGTGGTGTGTATCAAGGGGTAATAACAAATTTGATGCTAGCGGCGACTTTGCATGATTGCTCAGTCGCCATTATGTTAGGCCCCTATCAATACGATATGCACTTGGTAGGTCGCGTCTCTTACTTTGAGATACGCTTCATCGTGATGCCTTTGTTATAAGCTGATTTCTGCCTCGAATAGTTTCAGCATTCAAAATATGTCTTTATTAATATATTCACCAAAACTCTTGTTGATTTTATCGTATAAAAATTACATGTATGGTGCTATGGTTTTCAATAGCTATTTTTTGCCAATATTTTTATTTACTAGGCACCCAGCTACATGCTTGTTCAACTACATCTATAAACATGGGGCTGGTAGGTTGAAAGAATTCGACTGCAGGGGTTTCTTCGCTTATTTTATTACTATTCATGAAAGTTGTTTCTTTAAATACTGCCATGGATTTATTGGTGCAATTTACATTAACATCAAGCATTGCATTGTTATATTCACCTTTTCCATCATCAATCTTTCCCCTGATTTCAAGTTTAATACTGGTATCCAATATATTGTCTTGCATTATTTTAGGAATCAGTGCTTTATAAGTGGTTTTGATGCCTGACATCTCTGTGTCTTTAGGTACTGTCATATACCTTCTTGGCTCTTCATATTTTTTTTCATGTACTTTTGGCTGTTCTTTATTGGCTGGTTTAGCATTCGGTCCGCATGCATATTTAACGGCTTCATCCATCAACCATTTAGATGTTGCAATCTCTAAATACTCACTTCTATGTTCTTGATGCTTGAATGTGTCTGCTACCTTTTCGGTAATTGCAGTTTCTTCAAAACACGAAGCCCAAATCCGTACATTCATATGATCATCTTCAAATTCCAGTCTTGCGTCAACAATAGTATGGCCGCTGTTAGTTTTTCCTACAGATTCGAAAGAGCCTCCTTTTACTTCTATGGCATGGGCATTTGAGGTATAAATAGTGGCGAGAATTAAAATTATTATTTTTTTCATTTTTTATTAAAAACAAAGTTATGTATTTTTCTAATATAGTCTTGTTTTCAGAAAGATTTTATTATCAGATGCTTGTCGGAGATGTTGATGAATTTTTATAATTAACCCGATAATAAAATCTCTTTTTGAGGATATTTTAAGAGAGCAGGCAAGTTATCATGTAATGCTAAAATTACATCTTGGCCATTAAGTAGCGCAAATACTGGCTTAATAATATGATTCATCAAATCATCTGGCGAATTCAGAGCGATCAAACGAAGAGAAAAAGTCCACGCACTTTTGTTCCATTGTGATAAATCTTCGCTATCCCAGAGTAATAACCGGTCGTTGATTATATTGAATGATTCATCATCTTGAATAACAAGTGGAAATCCAAGGTAATTATTCTCTTCAAAGCTGCAAGCATCTCCCCAGCAAAATACATGTAGCAATGGTTCATTACTATCTTGAAATTTAATATGATTACCTAATAAGCTGATCTGAAAGCCAATATACCTTTCAATATTCTTTTTTCCTTTGCCAATACTTTTAAGCGGGAAACTACAGGCCATGTCTGTACACACCCATCCAGATTCATCATACTGCTCATCATATTCATCCGATCCCGCTAGCACATAGGGTGAAGAATTATTATCTTTTAACGCATTGTTTAACATATCTTTTAACATAAGACTTAAGGCTTCTATTTCGGAGCCAACTCGACTAACTACCTCAAAGCACTGAGTAACTGTTTTTCCATCTACATGATGCATAATTACATACCCATTCAATTAGGAATTGTAAAAAACTAAAGTAGGAGTTTTTTCAGGAAGGCACGGATAATTTATAAGCCTACTCCACGAGAATTGATGCCAAAATATATTATCATTCATACTATTATTAAGGGTTATATTGTTTAGAACATGTCTAAATCCAGTGAATTTGCGAATTCCTATTTTTTCTAGAAATTTGCTAATTAAAATAACCCATCGGCTTATTGAGTAAGAGGTATTTGTTAGCTTTAATAGAATGGATTGAAACTGTAGCCAAGACATTAAGATCAGTTTGTTTCCCCATATATTTCCTCCAGCGCCTTCATAATTTATTGCTTCAATTCCCGAAGAAATATCTGGAGCTATAAATAAATGTAATGCATGCTCTCGCTCATCGGCGCCCAAGAATTGAAGCCATTGTTTATGCAGCTGATCTTTTGGATTTAATGGGGCGTGCCATTTGAGTTCTATGAGTAAAATCCTCACTTCATTGGGCCAAATCATGCGGATAATTGCGTCTGGTTCAATATATTTGACGCTGTTAGCAATATATTGTCTGGGCCAAAACTCAATAGATATTGATTCTGGTGGATAACTTGGCAAAAACTTAAAAAAACCAACTCCATTTAAAATATGCTGCCAAAGTTTATAGGTCTCATGTGGTGAAAAAAACTCTAGCGGCCCTAAAATAGTCGAAGTGATTTCATCTTCTTCGCGGACCATGGACTCAACACCATCCCTTTCTCCGATATAGCGTCGGTAAATCGTTGTTTTACCTTTTTCAACTGCCTGAAGCATTTCTTTACCTCTGCAAATAGGTGAGCAGCAATTTTTAGCTCAATGACGACTATAGTCCGTCGACCCTGAGTCTAGCAGCGGTCAAGCTATTCGTCCATGGATGGGAGAGCTGGAGCCGAAAAACTGAACAGCCTGTTAAGTGAAAAACCTGCTACTTTTGAGAGTCCGCAAGGACATAGAAACGGAGCAGAAGATGTCCAAAAAACCAAGAAGAAAACATTCGCCCGCCTTC
>Ga0207952_1000570_pt1 | contig 26511 bp, 36 predicted proteins | sample SubbioR12Aug_8Ca_FD_184831 | JGI IMG/M metagenome (GOLD analysis project Ga0207952, IMG submission 184831) | Serpentinite rock and fluid subsurface biosphere microbial communities from McLaughlin Reserve, California, USA - CR12Aug_8Ca (SPAdes) | ecosystem: Environmental > Terrestrial > Deep...
AACAGCATGATGCCGCTCCTTTCTTCTTATGCGAAAAACAGAGGCGGCTTCTGCCGCCTCGTGTAAACGCGATTACTTGCGCTGCGTGTTGCCGGTGAGGGTGAGATCGAGACTCAAGTCGCGCGCCGTCTTGGCAGACAGCAAATCGATGAGTGTCTGCGCTCCGTTCGTCGGTTCCGTCTCTTGTCCCGGAGTACCGCCCATGACGAATTGAGGTACCCAAGCACCAGTGTACGAAGCGATTGCCGAAGCGTAGTTCTTGTTGACCTCGATATACGCCTGCAACTTGGGGTCGAGCGCACCATCGGCTTCCATGACCAACCGTTTGCGCTCCGCTTCTCCTTCGCCTCGCAAGATCTGTTCGCGCTTGAATTGCTCGGCTTCGAGTGCCGCCAATGTAGCAACCTCGAGTTTTTGCTGAGCTTCGGTGACTTGCTTGGCTTTGATGATTTCCTGATCCCATTTGGATTTCATCGCCGACGCCTCGCCTTCCTTCTCGGCGGTTATGGCGTCCTGCTCCGCACGACGAGCTTGGGCCTGGGCGATCTGTACTTGTGTCGTCGCCTTTTGCCGCTGCGCGATCTGATCTTCCACGATCTTGTCGTACTCGAGTGACGTGATCGCCACCGGCAAGAGCTTGATCTTGAAGTCGGCCAGAATGGAGCTCTGTTGCCGTTTGGGCATACCGTTCTTGTCCCGCACGATCTCCGTGATAATCGTTTCCTTCTCCGCATTGGTCAGCGGATCTGTTACGACTGTCTTCACGGCTTTCGTGACATAGACGCCGTTCTCAGCCTGATCGTTGATGTACTGCACGAGCTCGGCACGGCGCTCGCCGGACGATTCGGTGGAGCTCATCAACGGACCGGCAAGATACACCGCCGAATCGATCATCTTGGACAAGGCTTGCCGTTCGACGCCCTCCTGAGATCCGAACGATCGATGGATGCGCAAAACGTCGTCCGGTGCGAGGGGCATTTCCCACGATACGGCGCCGTGGAGTTGGCCATGACCGCCATCGTTGAATCTGACCTTCTTCGCCGCGTCGCCATAGAATGGGTATTCTGCTCGGCGTGGATACTTGGTAATGCGGCCGAAGCCTTGCCATTTGAGCCCAGGCTCGACATGGACCGTCAGATTCCCTTTCACCGGACTCTGTACGACCATGATGCCGCTGGAATCGAGGTTCTCGAACAGACTACCGATTGAGAACAGCCCGAAAAGTAAGAACACCGCCGAGAAAACCAAGGCAGTGATTGCTCTTGCACTCATTTTGCTTCTCCTCCGTTTGTGGGTGCGACTTTACGTCGCAGTTTGTCTCTTTCCTTTTCCATGTCTTTGCGATCCATCACATCGTGAAGTTCCGTGATTTCCTCGACTAAATCTCGATGACGGAACAGTGGAAACATTGGCCGATTCCGAATAATCGGCAACATGATTTGCGTGACGATGATTGTAGCGAAGGCCACAAACAAAACGAACTCGACTATCAGTTGAAACATGACATGCCTCCGTTATTTGATCCAACCCAACCGTTCGCGGATTTCTTTCAATGTGGTTTTTTCGATTCTGCCGTTAAGGAATACTGTACGAAGCATCCCAAGTTCTTCTTGTTGCCAAGACACCTGCTGAATCAGCTCTTTATCGCCCGTAACCTTTAACAGTCCTTTCGCGGATCGCTTGATGCCACTGTCCGTTTTCGGGTCTTTGTATATCTCTCGTGCCTCGCCGTTGACTTCTCCGTAGGTCGCCTTCATAGCAGTTCCGAGCGTGTCCCGTGTTACATACTGATATGTATACGAACCGACTCCGAAGACAACATTGGTAGAAGAAAATCCAAGATTCAGCAGCCCAAGAACTATAGTCTCGGCCCGTTTGATGTTGATTCCATCGCCGTAGATGAGTCCAATGTGTGGATCGAGCTGTTTATAGCCCTTGCTATTGATCGTGCCCCCGAAAATATCCCAGAGCTTTGGTATCGTTTCCAGGATGATCTGAACTGGGTCTCCGCTGTCCGGCCGGATTACCAATTTGCCATCGCGTTCTATGATTGTTGGCTTGAGTAGCGGAAGATATTCTTCGATTACCGTCCAATAATCCCACGTATCGGACACCACCGACACGATCCCGGTCTTGTAGACATCAGTCAAGAGGCGTTTGTACGTATCGTATTCGCCTGCTGCGCCGTCCATGCACATGACCGAATGCTCTGTCGCGGGCACAGACCCTCCAATCAATTCGGCATCCGAGTCCGCAAGATAATACTCCTCGAGGAAATCGATAGCCGGTATGCAGTCGGTACCCGTGAAGAAAAGCAAATGCGCTGCGCCGCTCATTGCAGCAGCCTCGACACCGAACATCCCTCGCATAGAGAAATCATGGCACTGCCAATTCACCATTTCAGTCTCATCTGAGGTCACATCGGCCCCGGCTTGTAGAAGTTTCCTGAATCTCAGTGCCGTTGTAGCGCTCGTCATCATGCCCCATAGAGTCGTAGAGATGAGAGTCTCGAGGAAGTTTGGCAGCCAGAAGAAATCATCGTGTGTGTTCGTTATTGTCATGCAAGGCACACCAATCGGGCACAGAGTTCCCTCCGGAAGAGCTTTGATGTGGACAGGTAAGCGCCCCAAATCGTGTAAAGCCGCGATGTGATCGATGTTCACAGCGTCCTTGCCCAAGATCCCGTCGATGCGTCTCTTGTAATCACGGAGCACGTCTTGTTTCTTCTTGGCGAAGAAATTGGCGTTGAATTGCCTCTGGAGGTATTCGATCAAAAGGTATTGGATGCCGAACACCACGTATTCTTTTATATCTGGATCGTGGGCATACCGAGCCGTCAGATTGGAGTAGACCTTAGTCGTGCCTTTTGGGTATTGATGAACATGGTCAATCTTGTACGAGTCTTTCAGATTGATCGGCGGGATGTTCATATCTTTCGTTCTCCTCTTACCCAAATTTCATCGATTAATCCAGCGAAAACTCCATATCCTTTCGTAAACAAGCCGTGCGATACAACAAGGATAATTCTGCTTTTCTTGGTGACGCTATTCTCTCGAAGCTTGCGAGCTATCTCGATGAAGGTTCGTCCACCATCACAGATATCATCCACGATCACCAGATCATCTGTTGGAGCGACTTTGGCGTTCACGGGAACTTCACAGCCAATTATCTCGCCGTTCTCGGGATCTCTGATCTTGGAACATTGGATGATAGACACTGGTTTATACACTTTGGCCAGTGCTTCCGTTTTCTTAGCTGCACCAACATCCGGTGCCACTAAATGATAACGTCTGCCTCTAGCCCGTTTTATGTCGAAATACTCCCAGAATAACTCAACTTGTGTTACGACGATGGCTCTGTCGAACAGTGTCTCTGAAACAATCGAGTGTGGGTCGTACAGGTAAACTTTTCTGATGTTGAGATCGTTCACTAACCGTGCGAAAACTCGCAAGGACACACAATCGCCGATAACGGCAACTCTGTCTTGCCTCGCATAAGGGATGTAATCGAGTCGTAGTTCGTCGATGCTCATATTATTGTTCTTGAGAGCATCGTTCAGCATCAGCAATCTCATGATGTCCTTTTCCATGTGATCACTGTGCACGAATCGCACTTTAATAAGATCGCAAAAAAGACTGTCTAAGCGAACGTGGTCTTCTCCAGATGGAAATGATATCCACGTTACGCTTATCCCCTCAACAATCAGCACGAGTTTTGCCCTGCGTTTTAGTTTATATATTGTGCAATACGCGCACTAGAGTGCAACTTGTTTTTACAAATTTTGCTCTATCCAATCTGAGATCTCAGAGAAACTCATTTCCTCATCATCATTCATGTCAGCCAATCTTTCCTGTATATGTTGAGACAAACCAAGAGATTCGGCTACTTTTTTCGGAAGTAATCCTGTATTGACGTTTGTTTCTCTTCCTGTTGGTTCTTTTTCTGGATGGATACAAATTCCCCACTCAGATGATCCATACCTATTTTTAACCAAACGCCAATATCCATCTACTGCCACATCGTACAGCACGCCCAGGCAACAGAATTTGTTCTTATCGTTACAGAGCACACCTGTTCCTTGTTTGTATTTCCCGCTCCGTAGAGCTTTAAGCCATGCTTTCTTTACTATTGGATTCATTTCTAAACCTCTTGTTTCTAGATCCGACGACCCATAACAGGTCCCCGGAAGTTAAAAATCTCAAACACTTAGCTTCGTAAATCGAATCTAACTCTATGTCTCCGATATAGCAATCTTTCGCTTTAGTGTGATATGTGAATCCACTGTTCACTAACGTAACTTGATTCTGCCAATTCATAGGCGCGTATTTGTTCAACCGTTTCAGTGGGCTGGCACCAACAATCACTCCTAAAACTGGAATAGCCTGATGCGTGTCTCGTAACCCCGTGAGCACACCGCACAAACTCATGCCACTTCCAACAGGTATCACGATTCTTCTGAATCTGTACTGGAAATCTGGTTCAACCTCTTTTGCTGTTTCGTTGACGGCTTCCCAACATTCCATTCCAAATGGAATCTCTCGCCAGCCCAACCTAAGCGCGTCGTCTCTTGCTCGCTTCACAATTACCGAGTTATATCCAGCTCTGTGTTGAATTATCTCAGCTCCGGCCTCTTGAGCAAGCAGCCCCTGTTCGCTCATCTCGCCGCTAGGCATGTGGATACGACAAGGTATTCCCAAATGCCGAGCAAGACGAGCGACGATGTTGGCCTGTGGACTGCTTCTAGCTCCTGCCGTTACAAGTCCTTTTGGAACATCAGGATGAGTAGCCAAATAGAAACAAGAACGAACCTTGCCTCCATTAACACCGGCGATCGAGAACAAATCATCTCTCTTGATATATATGTTCCGGATCGCCGAATGTTGAATCTCTGTCATTCTCCTTTCCAGAGATCCAGTCCCTTCAACACTCTTATCGATTGTGTGAAGTCGGACAAGATTCCAATCGCAGTGCTCTCGGCAACTTTGTATCCTTCAATTCCCATTTGATCCAACAGATTCTTGTTAGAGATGTTTGGATTCTTGGCAATGATTTCTTTCATTCTCCAAGTAGCTCCAACCTTCTTCTTGTCACCCGTAGCGCTCGATTTGCCGGTATTCCGATCTTTTCCTCGGCGCTGGGCCGGAGTTCCAGTTTCTTCTGTGGCTGGGATTTCTTCGGTGATAGGAGCCGCTGTTGTTGACTCTGCTTTGATAGTGTCTGGCCACTCTGCAATACTGCGATCCTCATCCAGAGCTGTCACAGCATCGTTGAACCATAATTGAGCTGCCTCTGATAACTCGTCCCACTGCTCTGGTGTTAGCAAGGCTATTCCATCGAGCAATCGAACGGCAAACGGTTGAAAAGATTCTCTGCTACGCCGCTTGATGTTCGTAGCGTCACACAACTCTTGTTCTATTGTTTTCTCTGACATACATCACCTCTTCGTTTTGTACGAATCTATACTTGATGGAAATGTCCAACCACGATGTCCCTCAAATTTACGTCTGAATCAATGCCTAACAGCTCGCGCCAATACTCGTTCTTCGGTTTCTTCTCTGTATTATCCGGTGTGTTAGGATCCGCTAACATCGTAGCTAAATCTGAAATAATGCTCGGACCGTGTAAGTATTCCATCAAAACGAGATCTTCGTTCGTGTTATCAGTGAACAAGATATCTTGTGACAGAACACCCATATTACGTTCACGAGATCGAGCTAAGTCGTGGAAATGATTCCGGAAGCAAGTCTGGAACAAAGACATGAAATGTTTTGCGTTCTTCGCCGTTGAGTATCTATTCTTGCATATCAAGAAATATTCAAAAGCGTCCTGTAGAAGATCATCAAACCCCAAATGCTGTTCAACCCTCCAGATGTTCTTGTTTATGTAATTAACTGCCCAACCCTTGATTGGTCCATCAAACTTTGGATGGAACCTTAGTTGTTTTCGTTCCAAATCTGCCTCCTAATAATGCCTCAACTCCAACAATATCGAGCTCTCCTGGATCTTTGTATCCAGGGGGCAATTGTTCTACTATCGGATTCAATACAGATAAACGCTCTTGAAGCTTAATAGAATTATGGTAAGCGCCGGAATCTAGAAGTATGTGAATTTTGTAGATGTCTGCCAAATCAACGAGTAGTGACTCTTGTTCTGGGGTCGTTGCTAGCGTGAATAGGCAGGTTGTTCTTATATTATAGCTAATGCCAAGTATGTCAAGTTTTATCGCATCAAACGGACCTTCGCATAGGAATAGATGTTCAGAATCCGTTTGATTAATCATCAGAGAATCGTAATCAAGGAGTAATCTAGATACACCGATCCCGCCTACAGGATCTCCTCTTTCTTCTGCTTTGGCTTTGTCTTGAGTCAGCGACATGTATCGCAACTCCTCGCTCTTGTCTATTGATCTGGCCGTCCACGAAACTAACTTGAATTGATAATAGACAGGTAAGATTATTCTGTTCTTCCATCTTCCATCAAGGCAATAATGGAGGTTGTAGTAATTGAGTATGTGTTCCAGATCATCTCCGGTGAATCCTCTATTCTCTAAGTAACGAATGAACGGCCGAGCTAGACGATCATTTCTAATGTCACTGTACAAAGGATAGAAATTTCTCGGCAAAGATATTCCTGTTGCCATATCTAACGAGTTGGATGTGGATTCGGGCGGGTTGAACAAGGCGTCTAGAGTCATAATTAGATCATGTGTACGATCCTTCTTGCCTGCCAACAGACAGGCTTCCGCCCACGAGCACTTAATGAGGCGCTGGAGCAGTCGCGCAACGTTTTTGCCCCTGTGCGTGCTATTACGCCAGCACCCAAACCAACCTCGGTCCAAATCAATGCCAAGATGCATAGATGGGTCATTGTCTGCGCACCAAGGACACGCGACGTTCACGTTACCCCGAGCGACGTTCGGTCCTCGTGTGATGTATGGAATTCGATACTCTTCGAGTATCTTGATAATGTCTATCATGTCTCGATTTCTTCCGCGTCTATGAGATTCGCAAAGAACTCTTTTCCCTGTAGCCACGCCTCATATATCTTGATATCGATGCTTTTCTGCATTCTGAGGTAGTACACGAATGTAGTTCGTGTCTGGCCTGTGCGATACAATCGCTTCAGAACTTGGGCATGAGTTATTGTAGAACGAGGCATCTCGAACAATACCATGTAGTTCGCAACTTGTAGATTGAGTCCTGTACCACCACTTTCGTTGTTCACTACCAACACTCGGCATTTCGGATCGTCTAGAAATTTGGCCAGTGTTCCTTGTTTGTCCTTCGTTCCACCATATAAACGAACATGATTTACTTTGATTTTCGATAGTGCCTCGCTAATTATCTTACCTGTTTGAATGTACTCGTGGAATACGACCATCTTCCTTCCTGGAGGAAGTTCGTCTATTAACTCTAGCAACGCATCTAGCTTTGGTTTTTCGTCGAACTCTATTTCAAATTTATCCCCGTCCCCCGTTTTATGCGACAGATAGCCACTCGTTAGCTGTCGCAATCTGTTGTACGGGTTGTCCATCTTTTTGATATCATTCTTGGCATCTTTAATCATCTCTAGTGTTTTCAGATAGTAAGCGTAATTTTCTTTCGGGAATGGAACATCGATAAGTGTCACGATGCGTTCTGGAAGATCATTACAGTCAGATGCCTCGTACCGGATAGATCGATTCTTGAGCCGAGTGTTCAATCGATCGGTCATTCGTTTCTTGAAGTTATATTCGTATTGGCCCCAATGATTCTTTTTCTTGACAAAGAATCCCTCGCGGAACAATGTCATAGTTCTACCAAGCGTATTTCCTTGATCTACAATCTTGAACTGCCCCCATAAATCTTGAGGATCAACTCCAAGAGGAGTACCAGTCATACAAAATCTCTGAGAACAATGAGCAGAGATGCGGTTACATATCCTGTATGAATACGATTGTATGTTCTTGATTTTGTGTGATTCATCTAGAACAAGTGTATCGAACAGAGCAGAGAATGCATCCACCATTTCATTATCGACAACTCTTTTCTCCTCTTTTCCTACGCTCTGTATCGATGAAAACATCGCTACCAACCCGGCATAATTTATCACGTAAACATCAGCATCTTGCTCAACGATTTTCTCTAGTCGTTGAGTAGAGCTTCCATATAAGGGTAAGAGCTTTATCTCTGGTGCGTGTATTTTTGCTTCTCGATACCAGTTATCAATGTTGACTAAATTCGGAACACAGACGAGCGCCTTCGCTCTGTTTTTCAGGAAAAAATAGCGTATCAAATTCAAAGCTACAGCACTTTTTCCAAGACCCATATCAGCAAAGAACAGGAATTCTCCTAAACTTGCTCCGAGCAAGAACATCTCTTTTTGATGACGGAAAAGAGGTAACTGAAAGGAAATGCCAAGAGAGTTTACCTCGGCATTCAATTCATCGTCGGGAAGTCGCTTGATCCAATCAAACGTGTCTAGGGCCGCAGACAGATATTCTGCTACGGCCCTTTCTGATAGCAACTTAAAACTCTTTTCGAGCGAAGCGCGAAATCATCTCTGGTGTCGCAGCATCAAAGCCAACAACATCCATCATTCGCGGGTTTTTTGGATCCGCGATACTGAATGGATTTGCAGCCATACCGACAACCACCAAAGAAGCATCGATGTCCATCTTCTTCGAGTATTGGACCAACGCCTGAGACGGATGTATGTTTCCGAACCAAGTCTCGTTGTCGGTATACACGGCAAACGTCTCGAACTTCTCTTTGTTCTTGAGTGCGTCTACCATTGGTAGAGCACAATCAGTCCCACCGAAATTGTTCCTCTGAACAATCTTCAGCGCCTCGGGAAGTCTCGTCTTGTTAGTGATTGGCAACGGTTTGAGCTTGTCACAGAATCCGACAATCTCATAATCTGATTCAGACCGAGCAGTTACCATCGCCATCGCGGCCGTACCCATCGCATACGTCAGCGGCCCGCCCAGCATCGGAAAGCCCATGCTACCGCTCACATCCAAACAGAGCCGGACCCCGTTGCCGATTGGCGTGACGTTTCCAAAAGAAGCATAGAATGCCTCTTCCAGTGCATCCGTCACTTGCTCGTTGACAGTCCAAGTGAGCTTCCCTCGGAAGCCGTGACCAGCTTTGTATGTTGCCAGCGCGTACAAGAAGCCGATCGGGTGCATACGGCTTTCTTTGACAACCATAGGATCACTCAACGTTGCGACGACTTTCTGTGTCGCAGCCGATCGCGCAGAAACGAGACCAATCGAAGACATCTTTCCGAGGTTACGGACCATTGCCATCATCGGCATCTTTTCGAGCAGCGCCTCCCACACCTTCTTCTCGTTCAGGAGCTCAGTGCTCACGACTTCGCGAGGAAGATTGTGGGCACGAATCAATTTGACCGCCTCTTTGGCGTCGGTCGTTGCCATGCACGCCGTCGCCTGCCCGATAATGGCGGGAAGGTGCGAGAGCAAGTCCTCTTTGACTTTCCCGCGACAGGTCCAGTCGTACAGCGCATTATGCGCAGCAGTCGGCCCTACCGGGTGAGCTTTGCGGAGCACGTCCCTGTGTGTCCATCCGTCACGCTGGCGGTACTTGATTAACTGGTAAGCCAGTTTCTCCGGGTCACGCGATTGATACCAGAGACCGATGCCAGACCGAACCGAGCGACCCCACCCACGGAACGCCTTGATGTACTCCGCGAAGTGCAGGATGTCAGTTCCGATTCTCGCCACATCCAGAAGCCCTTCGTGTAGAGCTATACGGCGGAGACCTTTGTCCTTGATGTGTGCGGCGCAATACGCCAATGCGAACAGGGCCGGGTCACGACTCGGAGCGCGATTCTCTTTCGAGATGGTACGAATCAATTCCAACGTCGCTGCCGAATCGGCGTCGATGCACTGTTGGAGTGATTCCATGTTCTGTTTCGTGAGATTGCGCTCACCGATGTAGTACGTGCCGCCCATCGAACCCAGAATCAGGAATCGGGTGAGCTGTGAAAAACAATCGAGCTTATACGCAAAGCCACCAGCACTATTCGGCACTTGGTCAGAGCCAGGAATTGCCTCGGATTGAGGAGTTTCTTGGGTGTTGAAATTCTTTGCGTATCGACTCGTCATGATCTTGTCCTCTATTCTTTAGTCGGACTAATGGATGGGCGTGTTATCGCATCTGGGGTTTGTTTCATTTACAGTGAAGATAACCCAAACACATTCGGCCCAAAATTCAGTAAAACGGGCATGTTGACTGCTTCTGGGCGGTATCTTATGAGGATAACCCAATAGCATTCGGCCCGACCAAGCACGGAGGATCGCCTTGGGTTAGAGACTAGCTCCAAGCCCGGCGGCGGTTCCGGGCATGATATTCAAATCATGTTCGTCCCCGTAATAAATGAGGGCATGTTATAGCATCTGGAGTTGGTACGCCTTTCGGTCGTTCCATCATTTTCACGATGATAATCCAAACACATTCGGCCCTACTGTTCTAGCTATACCCGATGTTGGTTCATCAACATCGGGATTTCCATTTCTGGTCTTCGGCAGCAGCGGAGAGTGAAAGGGCATGTTGATTCCGATGGGAGGTAATCGCCAAAGGATAACCCACCGAAGTTCGGCCCTAAGTTCATTATGCTATAGCAACGCTAAAACGAAGTCAAGCGCCGCTACCGCTTCCGCTGCCTAGCACACCCGGCGATGGATGTTCTCGACCTTGTTCTTGATGTTCTCGATGGCATCACGGTCAGTGACCTTCGCCACCGCACCGATCATCATCTCCTCCATCGTGTTCCACAGCACGTCTTCCTTGCGCAGCACCGCATCGTCTTCCTGCATGAGGGCGAAGTGGTTGCGCATGGTGTTCGCACTGACCTTGAGGGCGTCGCCGCCGATCTTGGCCAACTTGCCACCGCTGAGGCCGATCTCGTACAACTTGGCACGCTCCACGACCTCACGGATCACCGCCGGTTTCAGACCGGAGAGGAGTTCGGCCGCTTCCGTCACATCGGCGTTCTGATCGATGCTGGCACCGCCATACAGACGGATCAGCTTCGCCGCCGCTTTCGCGTCCGGCTCACGCAACGAGATCACCGCATCGAGCCGACCGGGCCGCATCATGGCCTTGTTGATCTTGGTGACGTGGTTCGTGGTGAGGACCGTGATGATCTCCGAGCGCTTCGCCGACACGCCATCGATGGTGTTCAGGATGCTGTCCATGCTGACAGTCCGTTCACCTTCGATCACGCGATCGATGTCCTCGTTGAAGACCACTGCCGGAGAGTACAGCGCCGCAAACTCGAGCGCTTTGGCCAAGGCTGACGCTTGCGTGAGCAGGATGTACGTCCACCCGTGTTCGTCGGCGACGTGAGCCAGTGCGCTGCCGATCATGGTCTTGCCGACGCCGTACGGCCCCTCGAGCAGCACGCCACGCTTGAGCGGGATCTTGGCCGCGCGGCAAGCATCGCTGTACTGGATCGGGGTGAAGAGGTTGGTGTTGACCATCGACAGCACCTCGTCGCTGTAGATCAGGTCATCCGGCTTCGTGGCGTTGGGATCGATGAACTTCGGGTATTCGCTGTAGTTGATGTCGGACCCGTCCTCGGTCAGAGGCAAGGCGAAGGCTTTGCCGCGATACAGGCTGTTGGTCTTCAGCAACGCGCGTGCGCGCGCCGCCAGAGCTTTGACCTCGTCACGATACTTCTTCTTGACCTCGCCCGACAGATGAAACACCTGTCGGCCGCGCACCGCCGTACTTCCGAACTGGAGGTACTGGTCCTCGCCGTATTGGGCGATCTCGAACCGGCCCCACATGATCTCGGTCGTCTGGCCGTAGCCGCACTCGACGCTGATCGACTTGGGCTTGCGATCGGGGAAGAAGAAGCCGCCGGGGATGCTGACTGCTTCGGCCCACCCGTAGATCTCGCGCATGGCGAGCATCATCACGTGTGCGCCGTCCCAAGGGAAGCATTCGATGGTCTCGCCGATCTCGACGAGCTGTTCCTCTTCGTGGTGTCGCTTGGTCAGCGTTGCGATCGCGTCCGGGATCCGCATCTTCTGCGGATGGGCCGGCAACGTGATCTTCGTGCCGTCGTACTCGATCTCGGTGTCCCGAGTCAACTTGTTGATGTCGGTGCCACCAGAAACCAGATCCATGAGAGCGCCCATCAGCGCCTCACGGGCCACGGCCTCGGGGGGTTTTGCCTGTTTCTCTTTCGCCACGTTGGTATCCTCCGTTAACTTGGCTCCACCGCCCTTATGTGCGGTAGGCCACAATTATATATATAAAGTATGTCAACGCAAGCACCTGTTTTGATTATGTTTATATCAGAAAAACCTACCCTTCCTAATCTCTTCTCTGACCTCCATGAGTATTTCTCCAAGACGGTTTCTTCCTTTTCCGTCTCGTCCACATCCCCAATACCAATCATATGGACTGTCCTCAACAATCAAGCAATCGCCAGAGGTCATGAGCAAATGATGAGGATGTGGATGTAATATCATTTTCCTCATCACTGCCAGAAACATGTAGTTATCTTTCAGCATGTCCCAATTCGGACGAAGAGTTATCTTGGTCCGACCGTACTCTGCTGCAAGTTTCGGAGTGGCCAGATTGCGAATTGTTTCTCTACCGTTCTCGTTTTCTGTCTTCATGGCTTGATAGAAATGTTCTGTAGTAGGCCACTCCGGTCCGGTATCAAAACGTATTGGATAACGAGCGAAATTAGAGAAACATCCATATGCATCTCTGGTGTTGTAGAAGCGAATCACATCAGTCATTACCTGTCTCCTGGTTTAAGATGTCCCAATAGTTCGATAACATCGGAATGGAATCCAGAACGTATTGCCCCGTAGCGTAATTCTGACTCAATAAAATGCTGAATTTATCAGCGTCGTTTCGTCCGGCCGCAACAAACAACCGAGCCAATCCTAAAGCATGTTCTGCTTCTGTTTGGTTATATGTTATTACACTGTCGGCCGTGAAAATCTTACTCCAATCTTCGGCGACGTTGCTGTTATCTATTTTCTTTGACCCCGCACCAGCACGATTAGATTGTGATGCCGTGGCCACAGCGATATTTCTTTCCACAGCGACACCTCGGAGGTCCTTATATATCGTTCCAAGCTCGTGCCTGAAGTTGGCCGGGTTCACATACATCAAATCTGCGTAATCCAGTATGACTAGATCAGGGATGTATCCCTGTTGAAGTTCCAGCATATCTAGATAAGATACGAGCTCGCGTACAGTGAGTTGTCCTGTCGGAAATTGCTTGATGATCAAGTTGTTCAATCTCAAGCCGGCTTCCGTTGTCTTTGTCCTCAATTTATTCGCTATCTCAGGGTCACTAAGGAACAACTTTGGCTTGAGAGTGAAATCTTTGAATCCCATCAATCTACCGAGTTCGTCTCGCTGGAACTCGTTTATCAGATACTCTTCTTCTCTTTTTGACATGCCGAACAATGCTTGATAATAGCGTTGCGACATCTTAGGCTCAGACATTTCTAATGTGATGTGAACCACCTTCCTTCTGTCAATCAAACTCCGTTTTCCCATGTTCACGAACCACCAAGTCTTCCCGCTTTTTGGAAGACCTATGTATAGATGTAACTCTTTTCTTGCTGGACCTAAATTCCGGTCATCCAGCTCTGGTATTCCCAGCCAAAACGCCTCTTCTTCTTGTGTCAAGAAGGCAAGACTTCTATCGAAATCCAATAACCGAGTTCCCGGATCGAACAAACTAACTCGTTTGTCCATAGATTGCCGAAGTGTATCTTCCGCCCCGTCTAGGTCTCCCGTCGTTTGAAGTATCTCAGCAGCACGAAGTATCCCGTCTTTCAGCGATTGTTGGCGTATGAATTTCTCGGCCCGCCCAACGACATACTCACCGTTCAGTCCACCCTGATTCTCAATCAGATCTTGGAGTATCTTTGCGTATAACTTTGCTTTCTTGTCGTCCTTGCCTTCTAAGATATCATCAAACAAATCAGGAACATGCGTACCCGGAACTTGTTTCTGATGGTCTATGTAATCATAAACTCTGGCAATTACTCGACGGTATTCTCCCTCAAATAAATCAGCAGGAACAAGGTTACGAACAACAAGTCCGTATCTTTCATCGAAACAAGAAACAAGAAGAAGATTCTCTTGGAGCGAGATGGATAATCTATCGTCAGCCATGTCGTTTTCCAGCCATCCGTTCTAACAGAACGGAGCTCGCGCCGATGTTATTTGAGTAGCCAGGAAACAAACCATCCATGATATCTTGGATATGTTTCGCTCTGGCCATTATAGTTTTCGGAACTATTGGAATTCTGTTATAGTTTTCATCCGCGCGATCGTTCTGTTTACGCAAATCATGAACGCAATACATCAATAACATCCTGTAAATAGCGGTGAGTTCCGTCTTGGTTAGATTCGTTTGCCCCATCTTCTTTATTTGAATATCTAGTGCCTCTTTCGACTCCAGAACTAATTTCTTGATTTCCGCTTTGTTAAGTTGCATTCCAGAAGCTGATATTCTTCTTTTCTGAATAGACATAGAAAAAGCATTCAGAAACTCATGAATACCATCTACATCATCAAAAGATGGGGTTCCAAGTAAATAGGTCGCCCTAGATGCGATCGTCTTGAGTTGTTCTTGTGACAGTTCCGGAAGCGATTTCAGTATTTCTTGATATGTCATCACAAACGAAGTACCTATGCGGGCCGTAGGTAGTCATACGCGCCCGAGGTGCCCATCGTGGCCTCCCAAGGAAGAAACAGGTGTAAGGATGTGTGATTCGTGTTCTGCTATTCCATATAAGCCTAGCGTGTTCCAACGATCTCTGCCAAGCGATTACGTCCGAAGAGCGCCATTTCTTTGTGCACAATTTCTTCTTGTACCACGGGAACTGATTTGGCTGGCGCAAGATGCCTCTGATATCATCAGGCCAATTGTCTTCGATTGATCTATTTATCGCGGTTTGAGCGATAGCCCAATGCGACGTGATGTCTCCCGTCCTGTCTTCGTTGAAGATAAGGAGAGCGAGAAGGAATATAGTCTCGGTCATTAGAAACCCTCATGGTGGCTAGCCCAAAATTTCTATAAGCCTGTCTGCATCCTTTGGCGTTACGCCAAGTTTTCCATCTGTTTTTACGAAGTACGGTCTCTGTTCATCAAGAAAACCGTCGTTATCATCTACAATCGCGTATTTGACCACACTAATGAGAGTTTGTGATTCGAGATACGCTTTGACTTCTGCCCCTCGTCGAAAATCACCTATGTCGGGAGTTACTCCTAAGATCCTTGGATGTCTTAATCCTGTACATCGTAGGACATACTCGAGTGCCATGATTGGCATCAAGCAGCGCCAAGCAGAACTGATAACGATGTCCGTATCTGTCTGTTCACACACACGATCTATCAATATGACTTTCAATGGATCAATTTCATAACCCATTTGAATATCTTTTGCTCCGTTCAGTACCCCATCGATATCAAGAAACAATATTTTCTGTTTGGGGAGTTTCCGTGGGACCGAAATAACTCCAGTTTCGGTCTGACATTGTTCTGATTTGTTTTCCATTTTCTGACACCAGTTGATAGATTTTGTTCCCGGTTTCTGGGTTTATGCGAAATAGAACCAACTGCCCATCGTTCTCTGATTCGATTTCGTATCCTAACCCAGCGAACGCTTCTACAATGATGGATTGTTTACTGTTCGGTTGTGGTTTGCTCTTTTTCAGTTGTTTTCTGATCATAACTGATTAACCCGGCAGCCCCTCCGCGCTTCCTCGCGCGCTATCCGTGCCAGCCAGTAGGCGGGGACGAGTTCGGCGTGCTGGCCTCTGAAGTTAGATCTGACATACACAATCCAAACTGGCGCGCCATTGCTATCATCGACATGCACTGCCCACTCCAGATCAGCCACGAACGGCGGCCCCCACAGCAGCGGGTCGCCGCAGAAGTCGGGTAAGCCAACACGTGACTCGCCTGTGCTCTTGAACCACACATTTAGGGTTAGTTTTTTCCACCCCATCAACTCCGCGACCCGCTTGTTGATTTCGTCTTTGGTCATGCTTGCTTCTCCTTCTGCTCGGCCACACGGTAGGCGATGGATGTAGTGCTCTTATTATATCAACCTTGGCATAACATTTGATGCCTCTGTCTTCTTATTGGTGGTTGCGTCATTATTTTCATCAAAAACGTATTTAATATCAATGATTCGACGCAAGCCCAATATCTGTAACACCTCATCTGAAGGATTTGATTTCTCACCTATCATCAAACAACGTAGATAAGAGTAATCAATGCCAAGAGCACGCGCAGCCGGCCGCATCCCTCCGTACGTTTGTACGATTGTGGCGATGCGTTTTTGTAGAGAGATTTCGTATGTTTTTCCCGATGTCATATTCACTTCCTTTCAACTTTGAACCATGTATCACCTGCGGCTGCGAGCAACGCGGCAGATGATGCAATGGTAGTTATACACAAAGCCTCGTTCATGTACCGGATGTGACATTTATCGATAGACAAGCCGAGAATGATTGCTAGCCATTGATAGGCTTGCTGTCGCGTCATGTGGTTCTTCTTCCAGATGCGATCAAACATGTTGTGAGCCTGCATCCGGAGCGCGCGTGTGTTCTTGTTGGCCAGCGTACCAACAGGTCGATCTTGTTCGTCTGCTACGATGTATGCATCGCATGGACGACAGATCCAGAACTTTTTGGTGGTTTGAAACTTCGGCCCCTTGTAGATTTCTTCGCCTGCGACGAGTTCTGCTTGCCCTCGGCAATACGGGCAGTAAACGATGATCATTTTTTCTTCATCTTCCTGAGCACAATTTTGCCAATCTTTTCTCGAATTTCGCGGAGGACTGGTTTCTTCAGTGCTAGCTTCATGTGCTTGAGATCCCACTTGATGGCGTCAATGCCCTCTTCCTCATCCACACAGATAGATATAGGCCCCTCGCTCCATCCATTTATTTTCCCGTGCTTGTCATAGTAAACCTCGTGAATTCCAAGGCTACCATCAAGTGTTTGAACAACTCTGTAGTTCCAGGTCATACCATCTACCTTGTTAAAGTTCCTGCCCCCGGCCGAAAAGGTAATGAAACGGCCGGGGGCAGGTTACTCCACGCTGAGCCAACCCTGGCGTGGGCAAGTCTGTGGTACGCTGGCTCTACGCCGATGGTGGGACGTGCTTGGGGGAGAGCGAGGTGTCCGCACCATCTCTGTCTATACCTTGTCCATAACTATACTACCCGCCGCGCAGACGAGTGCAACAAGGGGCTTGCACCTCAAAAAACCACCTATGTATAGTCTTTCTGTCATCTAGGCATCTAATCGACACCTAGTACCGCCGAGGTCGAATCCTGGTAAGGCGTAAAAAGGGAACTGGGAATAATCCTCCGTACGGCTCAGAACATGTGTCATGCGAGGACCTCTACTCCTCAGGAGTGTTCGGGTAATTCCGGCTATCTGGAAGGGGGGTAGGGGGGTCTTTCCCTCCCAGGTCTAGAACATGCTAAGAAGAAGAATAGAAACCCGATTCACTCCCTGCAAAGCGAAGCGAGCAGGGAGTGAATACAGGCTGCGAAGCAGCCTGAGCAGGAACACGGTACACGCTAGTGTTGATGGATTGCGTCGAGGTATTCCGACAATTCGAACTGAATGATGCCCTCACCTGTGTCGTAGTTGATGGTAATGTTGTTGAGGATTAGAGCAAATACAGATTTTCTGTACTCCTCAAATGCTAGACCATCGCCTAGATGAGGACATCCCACAGCATCATCACCTCTGTCACATCCAGGGAAACCGTGTATACATTCACTCCATCTTTCCTTAGGCAGAGTACAGTACACACACGGGAGCTCTGATTGTGCTAGAGCTGCACGTAGACGTACATTTTCTTCTTGAGTAACCGTTAGTTCCCTCTTTACGTCAGCGAGGGATGTCTCTAGAAGAGATACCTCACCTCTCCAATGATCGTCCATTCCATCACACATACAGCCTCCTTTGTATACAATCTATTCTGTTGCTCCCGGTCCGAGCATTTCTCCACCTTGTCCTTTGTACTTAATCCACGGACCGGGAGGATGGCCTGTGCAATCCCACGATGCCATTGCTACGAGTGCGTCAGCAGCTTTCTCGTAGCAGTACCTTCCAGAGTATCCATACTCATCTACTTTCACGAGAAGGCCGTAGGTGTAAATGAACTTAGCTACGGCTAGCCAAATGCCAGATTCCGTGCACCTCGATGCGAGGTAGTTGCTGTTGTGGATTGCTTCTTCTATAGCCTCATTATCCAAGCATTAACTCCTTGCCAGACTCGTCCGGCAGTCTGCCGTTGATATATTTTCTAGTGCCCACGATTCCAGGCATTTTCTTGTTGTTGCGTATGCCCCAAGCTTCGACATCATCAAACTTGAAGCGAAGTGTGTGTCTCTTGTTGCCTGGGATGACGATTGCCGGAAGTGGATCACTAGGTCGATGTCTCCATGACCAAATCGACATTTGCTTGACTCCGAAAAGCTCACAAACGTCATGAATGGTTAGAAGATCGGCCAGTAAGAACGTGGTATCCATAGTAGTTCCTTAAATTGGTTAAAGGTTACCTTAGTATAAGTATAGCATGGTGGCACAACAATTGCACAATAGTTATACTACGTATCATGGAACGCAAAACTCTGAAATCATCGTCTGATCGGCTGAATGAAATTCGCGAACGTCAAGTAGCGCGCTCTGTCTCCAAAAAAGAAGGACTTGCTGGTATCAAAGGCTACAAACGTCTCTTGACGCAAGACGAGGAAATAGATGAATCGCAAGTCCCAGATTACGTCCCGCCCGTCAAACCACCAGCCATCGCCGATCCTGTTGTCAGAGAGACAATCATTCGTCTTATCCGTGACGGAAACTACCCGCTTACGGCAGCAATCGCTTCTGGCATATCGTTTGATCAGTTCAAGACATATCTCGAAAAAGGGCGGATAGGTAAAGATAAGCTCTATTACGAGTTCTGGAAGGATGTTTGCGAAGCGGAAGCCCATGCTGAAATTGAAAGATTGGCCAGCCTGAGTCAGCACGCCGACTCTGATTGGAAAGTACAGCTTGAAATTATGTCTCGTCGATGGCCGGAGCGTTGGGGCAACAAAACACAGAAAGTAGAAATCAGTGGCTCCGTTGAGCACAACGTCAGAAACGAATTTGCCGCCAGAATCTTAGAAGATCCAACTAAACGCGAGTTGGCTAGAAAGCTTCTTGGATCATATGGAGACCCAATAGATGCAGAATACACTGAAATAGAGGATGAATAATGGATTGTTATCACAATTTAGCGAAGATGGATGAGTGTTATTTCGAAAACAACATCGATACCAATTTTTCTCTGTTCCATTTGAAGTGTCAGCAATCTTTTACGGGTGAGATCCAAGATAATGCGTTGATAGATGGATGTATGGCGGTGCGTTCTTGTACAGAGAACATCGACACCTACAAATCATATTGTCTTCTAAGTGAAGATGATTTTTCTCTATCTATGAGACAAGCGGTTGTAGCGGATTTATGTAGGGGAGAATTGGACGGAATAATCAAAGGATATTTCAGATCAAACTACATGGCTCTGTGGATGAGATGGTTTGTTAACCGACCAGAAGATAAACTTCCTCCTAGTTTTGGATGGCATATTGATTCGGGTCCGATGCGTCATCTCAAACTGTTGTTGTATCTGAATCATCCCTATGAGTGTGATGGTGTTACTCAAATATTAGACTTAGGTCAAACAGAGCGAGTCAAGCGGGTCGGATACCCTATGTGTGGGTTAGAAAGAAGAATTAGTGACATAAAAGAATTATCAAAGGTGTGTGGATTCGAGTGTACTCCATCATCATTTCAACTAAATGCTGGCGATGGAATTCTTTTCGAACCGTTCAACATTTTGCATAGAGCGCGTTGGCCCACATTCGGAGCTCGATATGTTATTCAGATCTGTTTTATTCCATCCATCGAGCCAATCGAGGACGTTGGAAAATTATATAATCTTCCGAGATATACGAATGCTTGGCCCACATTCAAATGAAACAAAGAGCAGAAAAATCAAGAATAATCTTGCCGAACGATCCGGATCTTGAGTTATCGATAGGTAAACTGAGACAGGAAGATTTGGCCTACGCACTTCCTGGAGCGTTCGCGAATTATTGTAGTGAGGGCATCTGGCAATACGCTCGTCACTTTTCTTTAATCGAAGATGTAATGATGGAAGTCGTTGCCGGCAGGGTAAAAAGACTCATCATCAACATGCCGCCGCAAAACGGCAAGAGCAGCTTTATCAGTCATTATTTCACTGCGTGGTACCTGGGTAGGTTCCCCAACAAGAAAGTCATACTCACAAGCTACGAAGCGGATTTCGCGGCGTCCTGGGGTCGTAAGGCGCGCGACACATTAGAACAATTTGGCGAACGCATATTTGGCATCAAAGTAAGCCAGAAATCGGCTGCGGCCAATTTCTGGCAATTGGAAAATCATCAAGGATATATGGCGACCGCCGGAGCCGGAGGCCCGATCACAGGTAAAGGCGCCGACTTGATGATTATTGATGACCCCATCAAAAACCAAGAAGAAGCGTTGTCTGTGAACGCTACACAGAAGATTATCGACTGGTATCGGTCTACCGTGATGACACGTATGGCTCCAGACGGAATCATCATCATTATCATGACTCGATGGAGCTACGAAGACCTCGTTGGCTGGATTGAGCGCGAAGAAATGAAGATGGAGCTCTCATCCAAGAACAAATGGCACAAGATTTGCTTACCTGCTATTGCGGTTAGAAATGACCCTCTGGGTAGGTTAGAGGGAGAGGCACTGTGGCCAGAGAGGTATGATTTAGATTGGCTCCAGGATCAGCGGAAGTGGCTAGGAACTCATTGGTTCGAAGCCATGTACCAACAGAATCCAACTCCTGTTGGTGGTAACCTAATCAAATTGAATTGGTTCCGTAGATACACGACTCAGCCGCAGCGTGACAAAGTTGAGCAGATCGTATTATCGATTGATACGGCTCAGAAAGATAAAGAAGTAAACGATTACACTGTAATCGGTGTGTGGTTCATATTTGAAAATCACTACTATCTCGTAGATGTACTACGAGATCGATATGATCATCCAAAATTATTACTCATCATCAAGCACTTATGCGAGCATTGGCGCCCGAATACGGTGCTGATCGAAGACAAAGGTAGTGGTATATCAATTATTCAGCATTTGGAGCAGGAGACTACTATTCCGGTCATAAGTATTGATCCGAAAGGCGATAAGATCATGCGACTACAGAACGAGAGCGCCAGCATAGAGGCCGGTAATGTGTATCTACCAGAGGAAGGATCTCAGCCGTGGTTGCCAGATTTTGAACAAGAGATAATGTCGTTCCCCAATTCGGTGCGTAAAGACCAAGTTGATATGCTCTCCCAGTTCCTCTTCTGGTCACGAGAGTTGAGTTCTGGTATACAACTATTTTAGATACGATGAAAGAACAGACATTGATTTTTCAATTGAACTAAATCGAAAATTGGAATCAATTCTATTTTCAAGACTCTAGTAAAAGGCGAGTTTGACTTTCGAACGAAGGTCACTAAGCCAATCAGGAGCGTACCGAGATGTTTGAAGCTCTTAAATCGTTTTTTGGAATTGGCGTAGAACGCGCTGCTTTCCAAAACGACGGGTCTCCGTTCCAGATTATTGGAGCGTCCACGAATCCTCCACGTAGAGGCACGAAAGAACTCATCCAGATATACAACGATAGTCCCTGGTTACGAGCGGTTGTACACAAGGTAGCGCGTGGCGTTGCGGATACCCACTGGAGGCTTTACGTGCCGCGCGGAAAGACGGGGAAGGCCATGCGGTGTAGGTCGGTGCAGGGTGCTAATTGGGAAGTGCGCCAGCGGCAGCTCTTTGGCCCGCGCAATAAAGAGGCCAGCTATGACATCGACAGTGTTGAAGAAATCACAGATCACCCGCTTCTTGACGCACTGATGTATGGGAATCCGGAACTGCTCGGGTTTAACGTGTTCCAAACAACTCAAACTCATATTGATTTGACAGGAGAGGGGTTCTGGATTAAAGAACGTAATGCTCTTGGAGTTCCTATCTGCTTCTGGCCTGTACCACCGGATTGGATATACGAGCTTCCGACGATGGATCGGCCAACATACAAGCTGCGTCCGAGTGTCAGTTTCAATTCTGGGCATATCGAAATTCCTGCCTCAGAAATCATCTACTTCAAAGATCCTGACCCTTCCAATCCTTATGGCAGAGGAAGTGGTATCGGCCGTGCTCTTGGAGATGAGATAGAAATCGATGAATATGCTGCAAAGCACATCAAATCGTTCTTCCATAATCGTGCCCGCCCGGATTTGATTGTGAGTGGAGACAACATAAGTAAAGCAGACTCTCAGCGACTCGAGGAACAGTGGCTCAACAAGGCGCAGGGTTTTTGGAAAGCATACAAACCGATGTTCTTCAGCCGTCGTGTTGATGTGAAGACACTCTCTCAGTCTTTCGAGAACATGCAGATGGTCGAGCTGCGTAAACAAGAACGAGATGCGTTCATCAACGTGTTTGGCATCCCACCTGAAAAGCTCGGTGTCATCAACGAATCGAAGAGATCGACAATCAACGCGGCTGACTTCTTCTGGACGAAAGACATCATCAAGCCGCGTGTCGAAATGATAAGAAACTTCCTTCAATGGAAACTTGTTCCGGATTTCGATGATCGGTTGATCATTGATTATGATACTCCTATTCTTCAGGACGATGAATTCAAACTCGCAGTCATGAAAACAGCTCCGTGGGCCTTTACGCTCAACGAATGGAGACGAGTTGCGAGCGAAGAATCAATTGATAACGGCGAGAAACATCTCATGCCATTGAACAACGCATTCATTGACATTGCCGCAGGAGATGAATTGGAGGCTCCCAAGCCAACCGAGCCTGAAAATGATGAGGAAGACGAAGAAGAGGATGATCCCGAGGAAGAAAACGAGGATGATGCGCCGGAGGATGACGAAGAAGATGATAAGAAAATCATCGATATTTCTGGTGTCTCTCGTCGGATCGCTCATAAGATAGCCTCTCGGAGATAAAAAAAGACGAGGCAGGCTTTGCACCTCTGCCTCGTCTAAGAGCCCGCGCTGTGGGGGAGGCTGCGCGGGCTAGGGGGAAGTCACCCGGAGAAGATTATTGTAACCAATTCCCCGGTTTCTTGCTCCTTGCGAGCTACCAGCTCGCAAAAATCGACGTAAGCCATGAGCGGAGGATCTCCGTCCTTTAGATCCTCGTCGTAGATCTTCTTGTACCTCAGCTTCACGAGTTCGAGTGTTGCGGGCAACCGCTCGTAAAGAACGGAACTCGGGATCTTCGCTTCGTATTCTGGTGGTTTAGTGGCCTCCTTGAGGAAGAAATCCGTCGCATACGGTCCACCGTGATACGCCTCGCGCAAATACCCAACATTTCCTGCTCGATCAGAGAAGCCGGTGTACTGAGCGCTCACTTCGGCCTCTGTCTGATCTTTCCATCTCGCGTAAATATCGATGCCCATAGGCCCTCCTCAGTTGAGCACGTTGTAGCCGCGTCCGTACATGCACCGCTTGACGATGTTGGTCTGCTCGGCATCACTCGTGACCACTTGTGTAACTCCACCACTTAGCGCGCCATACTGCGCGCCTACTTTGGCGCCATAGCCAGGATCGCCGTACATCTGGCCCGTAATGGCACCGAAGGCCGCGCCAACGAGAGCGCCAGCCACAGCACCGTTCATGGCAGCGGCCATCGGATCGCGAACACCCGCGTAGGTGTTACACGATTTCAGATCCGCCTCCATGTCCGAGATGTTCACGTTCTTCGTGTCGATCACTGGACGGATTGGAGTCTGATTGGCGCAACCAATCAGACCCACCGCGAGCGCACAGATGATGAGCTTTTTCATGGGGGTTACTCCAGTTTTTGCTCCGACTTCTTCTTGCGAAACACTTTCATTTCATACTCTGACCTGTTGCACGTTCCGGCTAGATGAACTAGATAAGCTAGCACTAGCCCAACGAGAGCGAGCGCCATCGTCAATCTGGCAAACGTCGGTAACGTGTCCAAGAACACGTAACCGATGACTGCAATGGCGATGCAATCGATGGTCTCTTCAATCCGTCTCATATTGCCTCCGGGAAAGGATCTGCCGTGTCGTAGTCGAAGGTAGTCTTCTTGGACCCTTCCCGCAACAGATTCCAGACCGTCACGCACATGCCCAATTTCTCGAGCGTGACGTTCCGATCGTCTTTCTGTTGTTTGATCAGATTCGACTTGATGAGTTTCTCACGGAGTTTGTACACTACCTCCGTCTTTCTGAGCATCTCACCCGTCGCCAATTGATTGATGAAGATGTCTGCACTCGTCATATCCTTCTCAGCGAGGATGTAGTGCAAGAAACCGCCCGGCCCGATTGACAGTAACGATTTGAGTGGCATTGCTGCCCGGATGCTTTCTCGCAACCCGCCCTCTTTTTGGAGCAGTTCTTCGAGATCTTGCGGCCCGATGATCGACACGGCAAGCGACCCTCGCGTTAAATCACCGCACCTGTAACAGTACAGGTAGCGTAGCGCCGACGCTAAAGAGTTGGCGTTCTTCTCGCCTCGTATGCTGAGTATTTGGGCATTTGAACGCACTTGGTTGCGGTCAATTGCGTCAAACGCATCATCCCTCACTCCCCACACCACCATCGATTGGATGGTGATGTTGGCTTTGATGCACGCACGGAGTCGATGTTGGCCATCAATAAGATGGCCGGACGTGTTGAACTTGATACTGTCGCCCGTGATTTTCCAGTACCCCTTCTCCATCTCGTGAACGAGTCTGTCCACGGAATGGTTGCTGAGCCGGCGATTCGTCGGCAAGTTCTTTTCCAGCCATGCCTTAGCTAAGGCCGGCGTGATGGTGATAACTTCTGTCCTGAGTTTATTGTCCATTTCTTGCAATCCCCTTCTCTATGTTTTCATGATGATCGTCGTATTGAGCTACACGATCTATCCACCGGGCTGAAGATTCTCCGTCTCCTTTCTCATACGCCTCGACGGCTTTTCTTCTGCAAAACTCCTCCAAAATAATGATTGTTGTTTTATGTGTTTCATCAGCCATACGACCTCCAATTATGGAAGATTATCGATATGGCGACCCTCCGAAATATTCATCCTACGTTTTCTGGCACTGAGTACATCTACCAGATCCGAACGAGACATAGGACACATCATTGTATGTTCGGCCGAAACGCAGACGTAGAACGGATCTTTCTCTGGTTTGGCGAATGCGTAATCTTTGGGCAGCATCACCTCATTCATGTGTAGGTGCCCGTGTATATTGAAATGGAATCTTCCCTGTTGCGAAGGATGCACGGGAATGTGAGTCAGAATCGTCTCGAATCTGTGTGCACCATCGATTATCGTGTGTGGCACGCAACCGGCCATGATCTCGCAATAGGCAGCGAGATTCTTGATGTTACGATGATCATGATTTCCAGCCACAAGCCTGATGCGTCCGTTCAATCTTCCGACCGTATCAGGAAGATGTTTACGAGAGCCGAACGCTACGTCACCGAGAAGATATACGGTGTCCCGTTTCGTGACCACATTGTTCCAATTGCTAATGAGAAACTCATCGTGCTCCTCAACACAAGTGAATGGACCCCTCTCGGGAGCATATTCAATTATGTTCCGATGCCGGAAATGAGTATCTGCGATGTAAAAGATGTTGCTCATGGGGTTATTTGCTGTGCAGCATATTATACTGCGCCATCATGTACTTAGCCCGTGCCCGATGTTTTCGTTCAGAAACATCGGCTCATCGTACAGAGTGAAAGTCACGAATTCACCAAAAACATCGTTCGCGACCATCAGAGCGTTCATGTAATCACCTTCTTTCATTTTGGCGATGGTTTCTTCTTCTTTTTCTTTGCTCCATTTGAATTCGTCGATTTCACGCAACTGCTCGAACCAATTGCTCACCGCGCCCATGACGGCGTACACGTTTCCTTGCGGCCCGGATATTTCGTATTTGATTGGCATCAGTCCACCATCCATCCGTCCGCGATGATTTGTTCGGCGGTCATATAGCGCCCGCCGCGCAACAGATCTGCCAATCCGAACGTGATTATGTTCGCGTCCTCGAACATAATCATTTCCTTTCCGTCGTGTATCACCACGGCTGTTTTCAACTCGTGGTCCGTGTACTTCTTAATGGGAAGAAAAGGACCGTTCGGCCACGACTGCGGCGTGCGAATGAACTCCAGATCTTCTACTTCGCGTGTGCTCGCCATATCATGACTCCCGTCTTCGGATTGAACACACGGAGAATCACTTCGACACCGATCGCCGGAGTGACCCCCACAAAATCGCAGTCACGGAGATTGACGATGTCGTTCATCTCCTGCCCGAACCGTACCCTCCAGTACGGCCCGGATTGCGATTCAATCATGCCGGGCTTATCCGGCCGTGGTGCTTTGTACATGAGCTAC
>Ga0207952_1000571_pt1 | contig 26495 bp, 29 predicted proteins | sample SubbioR12Aug_8Ca_FD_184831 | JGI IMG/M metagenome (GOLD analysis project Ga0207952, IMG submission 184831) | Serpentinite rock and fluid subsurface biosphere microbial communities from McLaughlin Reserve, California, USA - CR12Aug_8Ca (SPAdes) | ecosystem: Environmental > Terrestrial > Deep...
TCCACAAAGCAGCGCTAATAAACTGCCGACATTTGTCGGGAGCTCCGACATAAATCCCCGTTAATTTCTTTACAGTTGGCAATAGTCGAAACCATTCTTCATCACTAAGTTCAATCCTGTTCATGCCATCCAAAACGGTAAATTCTAACGGATGCACGAAACGTCAACAGAACCTAGCGTAAAATAAGCGATCGGCGCAAAATCGAACAGTTCCGCGTAGCGTTCCAGCGCTTGCTCGGCGCTGGCGCGAGCTTCCCGCAAGGCTTCGTTCTGCATTTCCAGTTCGATCTGGTGCACTTGCAACTCATGCAGCAGCCGATCTTGCGTTTCGGCCGTTTTTTGCGTCGCGGTTTCGGCCAGCCGCCGTTCGACGCGCTGGCGCAGCCCTCCTTTCGTACCCATCACCTCATTCCGATTGTTCATTGCCCTTCCTTAATTCGGCTTCCAGCTTCTTGGTTTCGGAGATATCGATAAAGGTAATGACCACGCCGTCGATCAAATTGTCCTGGGTTCGATACGGCATGATCCGCACCTTGAACCAACGTTTGTCGCCCGCTCTAATCTGCTTTTCGACGAACACCAGCGTTCGCAGCACTTCTTGAGCATCCTGCTGCAGTTCGGGGTAGTCCAGATCGGTGACGATATCGGATAGCGGCCGGCCGACATCGGCCGCGATCAATTTGAACAAATGGCTGATATGGCTGGTAAAACGGCGGATATTGAGGCTGCCGTCCAGAAACACCGTGGCGACTTCCATGCTGTTCAGCAGGTTGTTCATGTCGTTGCTGACCCGCGACAGATCTTCGACCTTGATCTGCAATTCGGTATTCACGGTTTGCAGTTCCTCGTTTAACGACTGCATCTCTTCCTTGGAAGTGGTCAGCTCCTCGTTAGTGGATTGCAATTCTTCATTGGTGGATTGCAGTTCTTCATTGGCGGATTTCAATTCCTCCTGCGAGGTCTGCATTTCTTCGCGCAGGGTTTGTAAATCGTCCTGGGCTTGCACGAGTTCCGCCCGCAGTAGTTTCTGCGCCGCATTCGGCGATTTGCGCGACGATTTACCGGCCGGCGGCGTCGCCACATCGGTAAACACCACCATCAACATGCCTTTTAGTGCATCGGGTTTGTGAATGGCTTGCACCGACAAATTGACGGTTTGGCAGCCGCCGTCGGTGGCGACCGTCAGACCCGGGATCCGCACGACCTCGGTTTGAGTTCGGGCTTTACTCAGTGCGCCGATCAATTCGTGCCGCAAACCGTCGCGGGCCATGGCATGGATATTCCAATTGGCTTTACCCGCGGCCGGCTCCAGATATTTACCGGTACGGCCGCTGATGTACAGAATATCGCCATCGGCGTTGACCAATACCGCCGCCGGCGCGAAGTGTTGCAATAACAATTGGTCCGCCAGGGTTTGCAAGTTGGCGATCGGTGGGTGTTTTTCGGTTTCTTCGACCATAGCTGCAACGGGAAAATACTTGGTGGGGAAATCGACATTCAACGAAAAAGGGGTACCGATGCGGCGATAAATCCGGGATTTGTTGTCGATTACGCTAAATAAATGGCCGGCATTACCAATCGCTTCGGCGCTGCCGAGCAACAGAATACCGTGGTTGCCGAGGGTATAGTGAAACAACAAAATCAGTTTTTTCTGTAACTCCTGGTTTAAGTAAATCAAGAGATTGCGGCAGAAAAGCAGGTCCAGTTTGGTAAACGGCGGCTCCATGATCACGTTATGCGGCGCGAAAATCACCATCTCGCGGATGTCCTTTTTGATGCGGTAGCCACTGCCATCGACATTAAAAAAACGGCTAAGCCTATCCTCGGACACATCGCTGACGATATTGGCGGGGTAGAAACCTTGCCGCGCCTTGTCGATGGCATCCTGGTCCAGGTCGGTGGCAAAGATTTGCAGTTTGAACGGCTGCCGGCCCTGGCTTTCCGCTAACACTTCCTTGAAAATCATCGCCAGCGAATAAGCTTCCTCGCCGGTCGAGCACGCCGGGATCCAAGCCCTCAAGGACTTACCGGCCGGGTATTCGGTCAACAGCGCCGGAATGGCCTCGGACTTTAGCGACTCCCAGACCCCCGGATCGCGAAAAAAACTGGTGACGCCGATCAGCAATTCCTTGAACAACAAATCCAGTTCCTGAGGATTCTCGCGCAGATAGCGCACATATTTGGCTATCGAGTCGATTTGGTGCAAGCCCATGCGCCGCTCGATACGACGGTAGATGGTGTTTTTTTTGTACAGCAAAAAATCGTTGCCGGTACGTTCGCGCAGCAAGATAACAATTTGTTCCAGCGCGCTCCGGCCCTTTAATGCCACCGCCAATTCGGGCACGGCATGCAAACCGCGCGGACTGTGCTCGAGATAAGCCAGTATCTTATGCCATATCTCCGACGGTGGCGCCACGATATCCGCCAAGCCGGCATTGATCGCACTACGCGGCATAGAATCGAATTGAGCGGACTCCGGAGACTGCACTACAGCCAAGCCGGCATTTTCCTTGATGGCGCGTAACCCCAAGGTACCGTCCGAACCCATACCCGACAGAATCACGCCGATTGCCCGCTCATGCTGGTCGTCGGCCAACGCTCGGAAAAACGCATCGATCGGCAATCGCAAGCCTCTTGGCGCCAGCGGCTCCAGTAGATGCAGTTTGCCGTGCAGGATGGACAAATCTTTATTGGGCGGAATCACATACACCCAGTCCGGCTTGACGTGCATGCGATCGCCGGCCTGAATGATTGTCAACGGCGAGGCGCGCTGCAATAATTCCGGCAGCATGCCTTGATGATGGGGATCGAGATGCTGAATAACGACAAACGCCACGCCACTGACTGCCGGAACCTGGGCAAAAAATTGTTCCAAGGCATCCAACCCGCCCGCTGATGCACCGATGGCAATAATAGGCGGCGTACTATCGATACTGGCATTAGCGGCCGGGAAGGGGGGGCTGACTTGCGCTAAGGTGTCCGGTCCTAAACTGGCGACATGAGTTTTAACCATTTTTTCCGGCTCACTTGGGATTAGACGAATGCCGAGAATCAACGCCACTAGATTGTTGTCATCCCTTAGCGCGAGTTTGGCGGCTGCATTTTATGAGATCCGCAGAGGCTATGCTCGCCCTCGCTTAATGATTTCCAGCGTTAAAATTAACACAACCATAACATCGCCTCGGTACGTTAACACACATAACGTCACAGTTCCGAAACGTGAATTACACCCCCAATTATACTCAACTCACGTTCCACGATTCGAAACGCAAAACCATCACAGGCAGGAATGAAACCGAACAGGAAAAAAGATGTATTACAGGCTTGCCATCCTTGGTTTCCGGTTCTGGGCAATCCCTGCGGAGATGGCGGTTTTTGACTTAACCGAACAAAAATCCGGTGCCATTCAGGTACCTTTATTCGTAATTTTTCAGTCGAAACAGCGTAAAACAAGCGTAGGCTGGGTAGGTGAAGCCCAGCCGGCAATCATGTGAATGGCACGGCTTTATACACGCTATAGGTCAAAACCGCCGAATAGATACATTTACGCTTGGCAATCGCTTTAGATGTTGAAATTTCTCTTCGAATTCTGCACAAACATGCAAAAAGCCCACTTTAAAAAGCAGGCTTTCGTTTAAATTTGAACCGCTTTTGGCTTAAAAATCCATCATTCTTCAATCCAGATCAATTCGACCCGGCGATTTTCGGATTTACCCGCTTCGGTAGCATTGTCGGCAATTGGCTGGGTTTCACCGTAACCTTTCGCTGACAATTTATTGGAGACACCCTTCATTTTCAGATATTCGACCACCGAATGCGCCCGGCGTTGCGAAAGCCTCATGTTGTAGGAATCCGTGCCTTCGCTGCTGGCGTGTCCCTGCACTTCGATTTCGTTCTTCTGCGGGAAGGCAATCAAATCCTTGGCAACAGCATCCAACAATTCTTTAGCATTCAAGCTCAGTTCGGCGGAATCGTATTCGAAGTGCTGTCCTCTGAGTATCAGCCTGACCGCGCAACCTTTGGCATCGACCATGGCGCCTTTGATAGTACCAGGGCATTTATCCAGACAATCGTTGACGCCGTCGGCATCGGCATCGAGCTTGCTGCAATCGACTTTGGCCGCAACAACCGGAGCCGTTTCCATGCGGGTTTCGGACTTGGCCACGTATTTAGGCTTGTCGCCAAACGGTATCACCACACCCAGATTAACCGTCATATCGTGGAATTCGTCGGTACCCGCTTGGACGTGGGCATTGAGATTATTATTGTAGCGATAACGCACGTCGCTGCGAATCAACAAATGGTCGTTGACCTCGTAACTCGCCCCCACGCCGGCTTCGCCGATTAAACCAACGCCGCAGTTGGCGGAAGCGCAGGTATTCATGCCGCCCACGCCCACTACCGCATACGGCGAGAACGTGTCGCGGAAAAAATAGTATTGCAAATCGGCCGTGCCGCCGGCCAAGTCCCAAGGCCCGTTATCGCCGCCGAAACCTTGATAAAAACCTCGAAGTTCGGCGTTGAAATGCTCATCGATCATCTTGCCGACACCGACACCGCCACCCCAGCCATCGGCGGCACGCCTATCGCCGCCGGTATTGACAAACGAAGCGAAAGGCGCCACGTACCATCGATTATCGTCGAGTCGATCGGCGGCTTGGGCCAACGGTAGGCAACCCGCTCCGACCAACGATACTATGACCCATTGTTTTTGTTTCAGCATGATGCTTTCCTTTAATTAAAGTAAAAATAGAGTTCCAGGAGCGACATCGTCATGCTGCCAAACCCGGGAAACATGCTTGCCCGTTAGATCGGCCCCTACGGCCAACCCGACTGCCGCAGTTACCCGGCGAAAACTGGCCGGGCACCTGAACAAGCAGGACATGTTGTTACAAAATCTCAAATGTAGCCTAACTGCAACAGCCGCGGAACGTCGGTGCGTTACCGCACATAGCCTAAAAATCCGTGCCTGCCGCTAACGGCTATAACGCATTTAGGGTTTACAGAATGAATACATAATTCCGCTACGAATATGTTCGGTAGCGTACCGACAAAGATCGGTCCTGCGCCTAGAGTGCTTTACAGGGAATCGCTTAACCGGATGGTTCCGCCCCTGGGTCGACAAGCCAACACTGAACGGAAGCAAGCATTTTCCGTTCGTCCGTTTATAGATGGCCATGGCGAAGCCTGTCGAAAGACTTAATCAGTTAATCCTTAACCGGAGACCTAATCATGAAACAACTTAGCAAAGTTTTAACCGCATTTATTGTGGCTCTTACATTAATTGCCGCAACGGGTTGCGCTTCAACGGCTAAACACGAGGGAACCGGCGAATATGTCGACGACAGCGTCATCACCACCAAGGTGAAAGCGATGTTATTCGACGAGCCCAATCTCAGATCGGGTCAGATCAATGTCGAAACTTTCAAGGGTGTCGTGCAATTGAGCGGCTTTGTCGGCACGCGAGCGGACATCAATCGAGCTGTCGAGATTGCTCGCAGCGTCAAAGGCGTGGAGTCGGTCAAAAACGACATGCGTCTTAAATAACCGAGGAAACCATAAATAAGGCATCGAATTTTACGCATGCGGCCGTCGATAAAATCGCCAACTCTATCTCCACCGTAATACCCGCGACTTTGCCGGGTATAGCGGTAGGCGCCCGCTTTGCCGCCGGCCAGGATGATCAAATCGTCCTGTCAACCGGCCCCATCGCATCAATCATGCAACGGCTGGCGCCGAAAGAGCAGCCAGCCGTTTTGTTGATCCATGCGTTGGATGCTATCAAACCGCCGAGGCCTCAGACTCGCGCCCGATCGACCTGCAGGCAGCGCTAGACTTTCCTGCCCGCAACCAGCAACAACGCACCGCCCGCCGCTATTGCCGCCACGCCAGCCCAAACCGGGATATTCACGGTCTTGGTATCCTTGACCAATAACTCTAACGGCCCCAACTTGGCCTCCTGCGTTGTCTGGGTATAGCTGAAACGGCCGTATATCAACCCCAATATCCCCGTAACGATCAGTAGGATGGCCACAATCTTGAGTGTGCTCATATCGTTTCCCCTAGCAATGATGGCGATAAAATTCTACAAACCCGGTGTAGCTAAAGAACTCGCCGGCCCTTTATAACCCGCAACACGATCACAATCAGCGCAATGACCAATAACAAATGAATGAATCCGCCAAGCGTGTAAGAGGAAACCAGGCCCAATAACCAGAGGACAATCAATACAATCGCTAATGTTTCAAGCATGTTTTACTCCCAAAATGCCCGTCGACTGACGGCGCAAAAAAGAATCGGAGACGAGCAATAACAGTGTTGCCGACAATGACCCGGTCACTTGACGCTCATCTCCGGTTAAAAAATCGCATGTCGGATTTTTTATCCGCCGCGAAAGCGACAGCCGGCTTATTGGGCCGCTTTCAGATGCGTTACCGCTTCTTCCGCCGCTTTTTTCGCTAAATCGGCGTGCCCCTGCTTACCATGTTCGATGGCTGAATCCAGGCTCGTGGCACCGGCTTTCAAATGTTCTTCAGCGATGGTCACATGGCTCTTCGCCGTCTCCGCATGTTCGGTTATCGCCTTTGCATCGGCGGCCTTGGCCCCGGCTTCAGCATGCTTAAGGGCTTGCGCCATATGGCTTTCGGCGGCATAAGCGCCGAAACAAGCCATGGTCAAGGCAATGCCAACCCCAAAAGCGTTCAATTTCATAGCAGTGAGTTTCATAGTTGTTTCCTGAAAAATATTGGGAATATTCAGTTGCCATCGGGCAAATCAATCTACCGGAATGGCTTGAATTGCCAGATTGCACGGGTACTAGTCGGGTTTTTTGATATCTTCCTTAAGATCTCCAAAACCCGCTCGGACCTTGCCGAGCGTTTTCTGAAGCTTGCCTTCCACTTCCAGTGTCTCGTCGTCCGTAATCTTACCGATTACTTCCTTAACGTTGCCTTTGGCTTCTTCGACCCTGCCTTTCACTTGATCTTTATTCATAAGTCCCCCGGTAATTGTGAGTTTTTTACAACACGGCGCTGAATGTATTCCAAGCGCCAAGCTATAACATACGCATACAAGGGGATGCAGTCGGTACGGCAACGCACATAGATTAAGAGCTAGTTTCGACGGTACCAAATAACTTGAAGCCAGCGCATGTTGCAGGGTGGCGCGGAAATAAACCTCTACATCCCAAAACGGGCAAGAAAGAAAGCATTCGGCCCCAAGCCGATCATCCGACCTGATTCAGCCTTCTGTTTGCTAACGAACCGGCGATGCAGGCTAATTTGGATAAAGTCAGAGCGGGTTTACCCAGTTGCCGCGCCCTCAAGCTGTCCAGGAAATTGACGTAACCCATGTTTACATCATTCAGGAGAACTGCATGAATTCAAAAATATCCGTGGTAGCCGTCTCGTTTATCGGTATGGCAAGCCTAGGTGTGGGCTTTGCCAAGGAGAACCCTAACTAGCGCTTAATTGCGTTAATTCGTTCACTACTTTTTTGAAAAATTCTCTTTAAAAACAGCCTATTAACTTGAAAAATAAAATATATTATTTTTGCAATTAAACACTAGCTCAAGGACGTAAATCAAAAGGAGCCACGTAGGCCGGAATAAGCGGTAGCGTTTCCGGCAGACTTTAAATCGCCGGAAACGCCTATCGGCTTATTCCGGCCTACGACTAAACAGGCGTTTTGCCGCTGTCGGCAAAGCTCGACGTCAAACCAGCATTCCGAAACCACCGGATGAAATTCGGGTTTTAATTTCCAGAACCTATGACTCAGCCGAGCAACCGCTTCGGCATATCGTCCTTTAACAGCACGCCGGAAATACCGCTGCGTAACGCTTCCCGGCTCAGATAGGCCAATTTTTGCGCGGCGGCTTCATAGGACAAGCCGTCCGGCGGGCGGATGTTGGACAGGCAGTTGCGTTCGGCGTCGGTGTTACCTTCGCGCGGGGCGTAGGTCATATACACACCCAAGCTGTCGGCGGCGCTGAGGCCCGGGCGTTCGCCGACCACGATCACGGCCAGACGGGCATGCAATAAAGCGCCGATGGGATCGGAAATGGCCACCCGCGCATTGGGCAGCAGACAAATGGGCGCGATGCTTAATTGCATTTCCGTGTAACGGGCCACGATGCGTTGCAATAACGGCATGCCGTGGGTTTCCACCGCCGTCGACGACAGGCCGTTGCTGATAATAATTGCCACATCGAAACCCGGTTCGGCAACCTGTTTAAGGCGTTGCAAGCTGTCGTCATCCAGCCGGCGCCCCAAATCGGGCCGCCGCAGATAGTGGGTTCTGTCGCTTACCGGGGTGTTCAAACGGATATGGGCCAGCGACTGCTGCTGGAGTTGCTCGGCAAAATCGTCCACGTTCCAAGTTTGCTGCACGGCATCGCGGGCGCCGGCGTGCGCCAGCTGAAAATCAAGATAGGCCGCCGTGGTAACGCCGCTACCGGCCCGGCCCAAGGCGATTCTAGCCTGGGTGAAGCGGCGCAGGCCGTGCCAGGGATCGTTCATAGCGCTTCTCCCGAAATGCCGCGAAATTCGCTTAGTAACGGGATACTCGAACGCGCATCCGCCAAGCTGTTGCGGCCATTGAAAATACCCATGCCATTCAGCCAGGCTTCGAACTCCGGCGCCGGCCTTAAACCCAACACCTGGCGCAAATACAGGGCATCGTGAAACGAAGTGCTTTGATAAGCCAGCATCACATCGTCCGCGCCCGGCACCCCCATGATATAGGAGCATCCCGCCACGCCCAGCAGGGTCAGCAGATTATCCATATCGTTTTGATCGGCTTCGGCATGATTGGTGTAGCACACGTCGCAACCCATCGGCAGACCCAGCAACTTGCCGCAAAAATGATCTTCCAGCCCGGCGCGGATGATTTGTTTGCCGTCGTACAGATATTCCGGGCCGATAAATCCCACCACGGTGTTGACCAAAAGCGGCGAAAACTCTCTGGCCACCGCGTAAGCCCGCGCTTCGCAGGTTTGGGCATCGATGCCGTGATGCGCATCGGCGGACAACGCGCTGCCCTGGCCGGTTTCGAAATACATCAGATTGCTGCCCGCTTCGCCCCGCCCTAACGACTCGGCCATGGCTTTGGCTTCCCGCAGCATCGCCAAATCCACGCCAAAACTACGATTGGCGGCTTCGGTGCCGGCAATGGATTGAAACACCAAATCCACCGGCGCGCCGCGCTGCATCAGTTGCATGCTGGTGCTGACATGCGCCAGCACGCAGGATTGGGTCGGGATATGGTGATACTGGATAATGTCGTCCAGCAGATTCAGCAAGGTGCAGACGTTGTCGAGATTATCGGTGGCGGGGTTGATGCCTATCACCGCGTCGCCGCTGCCGTACAGCAAGCCATCCAGAATACTGGCGGCAACCCCGCGCGGATTGTCGGTGGGGTGATTGGGTTGCAGACGGGTGGACAGCCGCCCCGGCAAGCCTATGGTGTCGCGAAAACGGGTAACCACCCGGCAACGGCGCGCCACGGCGATCAAGTCCTGATTGCGCATGATCTTGCTGACCGCGGCCGCCATCTCCGGCGTCAAACCGAAACGCAGGTGTGACAAGTCGCTGCCGTCCGCCAACAGCCAGTCGCGGAATTCGCCGACGCTCATGGTCGCGAGCGGCGCGAAGGCAACAGCATCATGCTGTTGCAAAATCAACCGGGACACTTCATCGGTTTCCGGGGCGATCAACGGTTCTTCGATAAACCGGCTTAACGGCACCTCGGCCAACAGGCGTTGCGCCAGCGCCCGTTCCACTTCCGATTCCGCCGCCAGCCCGGCTAATTCGTCGGCGGCACGGCACGGCGAGGCCTTGGCCAGCAAGGTACGCAAATTTTTAAAATTAAAGCATTTGCCTTGAACGGAAATCGAATAGTTCATGTTATGCGCCTATGGATAGCGGCGATCCCTTCTCACTGACCAGCCCGCAAGAGTACGGCAAGGATATGACGGTTATGTGACAGAACGACTGCCGGTAACGCTTACGCTTATTCCGGCCTACTCAAAACTGGAACTGTTTCAAAAAGGAACGTTTTGGGGACGAGCGCCTTACCGGCCGGCCGTTAGCAAAGAAGCCGGCATTCGGTCGAAAATCAAGTTTTCGGACGTCGTTACCTTAACATCCGCAACGCCAGATCCGCCATGTTTTTCGAACCGCCCCCCTCGCCCAACAAGGTTTTGACCTGTTGCAATTCGGCCAACACCCTCTGCCGGTAATCGGCGTCGAACAGCAGGCGCTCTGTCTCGGCGGCCAGATTTTCCGCGCTGACGGCATCCTGTATCAGTTCCTTAACGATGGCCTTGCCGGCGATGATGTTAGGCAAGCCGATATACGGAATTTTCACCAGTTGCTTGCCCAACCAGTAGGTAAAAGGCGACAGGCGGTAGGCAATCAGCATCGGCACCTGCAACAAGGCGATTTCCAGCGAAGCGGTGCCTGAGGTGGTCATCGCCGCGTCGCAACATTGAATGGCGTCGTAGGCTTGTTGCTTGATGACTTTGACCGGCACGGGAAAATCCCGCAAATAACCTTGCAGCATCTGGTCGGAAACGGAATCGGCCTGCGGCAGTAAAAACTGCAACTCGGGAAAATGCCGCGACAACAAGCTAACCGCCTCCAGCATGACCGGCAGCATGCGTTTGATTTCATTAGCCCGGCTACCGGGCAGCACACCCACTACCGGGCGCGTGGCATCCAGGCCGAAAAACGCAAAGTCTTCCTGTTTGCCGCGCAAGGGATGCACTTTATCGACCGACGGGTGGCCGACGTAACGCACCGGGACGTTTTTGGCGTCGTAATAGGCCGTTTCGAACGGAAAAATCACCGCCATCATGTCGATGGCCTTGCCGTAAGTCTCCACCCGCCCCGGCCGCCAGGCCCAGACTTGCGGACTGACATAAAACAGCACTTTCACGCCCAGGCGCTTGGCGAATTGCGCCAGTTTCAGATTGAATTCCTTGTAATCGACGCAGACCAGCAAATCCGGTTTTTCGTCGGCGACAAGCTGTTTCATCAGCCGCAAGGCGCGGCGAATCTCGCCGTAATGCTTGAGGATTTCCACCAGCCCGATCACGCCGATGCCGGACGAGTCGAAACGAATCTCGACGCCGGCCTGACGCATTTTGTTGCCGCCCATGCCGAAAGCGCGAATATTCGGGCATTGCTTTTGCAATTCCTGAAACATATGCGCGGCGTGTTGGTCGCCGGAGGATTCGCCGGCGCTGAACATTACCGTGTAGCTTGTGCTGGAATCGGACATGGGCAATGGGAAATTACGTTAGGCGAATAGCCCTCGGAAGTAATCGGTGGGTTACGCTACGCTAACCCACCCTACACATTTACTGAAATACGCCGCGAATCACACCGGCAATCTGCTTAACGGTTTCGTCGCTCAAATTAGAACAAATTGGCAAGGAAAAACATCTGGCCGCCACCGCTTCGGTTACCGGCAGCGACAAACCGGCGCATTCTTCCTTGAACACATTTTGCCGGTGCAGCGGTACCGGGTAATAGACCGCGCAGCCGATCTGCCGGTCCTGCAAGGCTTTCATCACCTCGTCGCGGCGATCGCACAGCAAGGTGTATTGATGGTAAACGTGCACGCCCACCCCGTCTTCGTAAGGGGTCGTCAACGGTAAATCCTCCATCAGGCTGGAATATAAGTGCGCGGCGTGGCGGCGGGCGGCATTGTATTGATCGATGCGTTTCAATTTGGCCCGCAATACCACGGCCTGCAATTCATCCAACCGGCTGTTGTAACCGATCACGTCATGGTAATAACGCACATCGGAACCGTGGTTGCGGTATTGCCTGATTTTGGCCGCCGTGTCGTCGCAATGGGTGGCGACCAGGCCGCCGTCGCCGAAACAGCCCAGATTTTTGCTCGGAAAAAAACTGAATCCCGCCGCGTCGCCGAAACTGCCGGTTTGCTGGTTGTTGACCGTGGCGCCGAAGGATTGCGCGCAATCCTCGATCAGTTTCAGGCCATGATTGTCGCAAATGGCTTTGATGGCCGGCAGATCGGCCGGTTGGCCGAACAAGTGCACCGGCATCACCGCCTTGGTGTTCGGGGTAATGGCTTTGAGAATGTTTTCCGGCGTGATGTTGAAGGTGCCCGGATCGATATCCACGAATACCGGCGTGGCGCCGACGTATTTGATGGCTTCCGCCGTGGCGATAAAGGTAAAGGCGCTGGTGATGACTTCGTCGCCCTGCCCTATGCCCGCCGCCAGCAACGCCAAATGCAATGCATCCGTTCCCGACGCGCAGCCGATCGCATGTTTGACCCCCAAGTATTCGGCCGCCTCTTTTTCGAACGCCTGCACATTCGGCCCGAGAATAAAGGCGCAATTGTCCAGGGTTTCGGCAAAGCCGCCCAGGATTTCGTCTTGAATGTCGGCGTATTGCGCCTTTAAATTGACCATGGGGATCATAGCTGCTGCCCTTAACCGTGTTTGAGGAATTTGGTGATTTCGATAGCGGTGGCCAGCGCTTTGCGGCCGGCTTCGCCCGGTACCAGCGGATTTTCGCCGGTTTTGATGCAATGTACAAAATGTTTGATTTCTTCCAACAGAGCATCGCCCGATTCGAATACCGATTCTTCGGTAACGATTTCCGGGATGCCGGGGAACATCTCTTTTTCGCCGGTACGGTGTTTGATCAACACACGGTTCTGGAAATCCACCGAAATATAGGAACAAGGCCGGAACATGCGCATTTTGCGTTCCATTTTCATGCTGATGCGGCTGGCGGTAACGTTGGCGACGCAACCGTTTTTGAAGGTAATGCGGGCGTTGGCGATATCGGTGCCCTGGGTCAAAACCGAGGTGCCGCTGGCATCGATTCGCTCCACTTCGGAACCGACCAGCGCCAGAATGATGTCGATATCGTGGATCATCAAATCCAGCACCACGCTGACATCGTTGGCGCGCGGGTTAAACGGCGACAGCCGGTGCGACTCGATAAATAGCGGCTTGTCTTCCATTTTTTCCAGCCCGGCCACGGCGGGATTGAAACGCTCCAGGTGCCCGACCTGCAGGACGACATTTTTTTCCCTGGCAATCGCAATCAACTCGTCGGCTTCTTCAACCGTTACCGTAATCGGCTTTTCCACCAACACGTGCGCCCCGGCATTTAGAAAATCGCGCGATACGAGGTGGTGCAAACTGGTGGGCACTACAACGCTAACCGCATCGACCCGGCCCAACAGGGGTTGATAGTCCGTCATGGCCTGCGCGCCATGCAGTTGAGCGACTTGCTCGGCGGCGTCGCGGTTGATGTCGACCACGGCGACTAATTCGCAATCCTTTAACGCCGCATATTTTTCTGCATGAAATTTTCCCAAATAGCCGGCGCCTATCACGGCACACTTCAGTTTACTCATAAACGACCACACGTTGATTCAGCGTTCTCCCGAACCGTGGCGGCCCGGGCGTAAAACACACTATTGTAACATTAGAACGTATTCAGAATCAGCCGTAGCTGCAAATCGCAAACCGCATATACCGCAATGAAAATGACGGCAAAAACCGCGATAAGCCTTTACTAAAACTTGGCCGCGGCTGGAAAACGTATGCCAATTTGACGATGCCGGCGGTAGCGCTTTCTAAAGGCAAGCGCCGGCATTATTCAGGAATAGGGCTCTTCGCCATTGAGCTTGATCCAGCGCAAGCGGTTGGCATTGCTGACCACCGTCACGGAGGACATGGCCATGGCCGCCCCGGCTATCATTGGGTTCAACAAAATGCCGAACAGGGGATACAACAAACCCGCCGCGACCGGAATGCCGATGGTATTGTAAAAAAACGCGCCCAACAGATTTTGCTTGATATTGGCAACGGTCAATACTGACAACGCCATCGCCTCCGGCACTTTCAATAACGAACCTTGCAGCAACACCACATCGGCGCTTTCGATCGCCACATCGGTGCCGGTGCCGATGGCAAAGCCGACATCGGCCTGCGCCAAGGCCGGCGCATCGTTAATGCCGTCGCCCACCATGCCGACCTTTTCGCCCTGGGCCTGCAATTCCTTGACAACCGTTGCCTTGTCTTGCGGCAACACTTGGGCGCGCACTTCGGTTATCCCCGCCTGGGCCGCAATGGCTTTAGCGGTGATTTCATTGTCGCCGGTCACCATCAGTACCCGCACGCCGCGTTGTTTTAACTGTTGTACAGCCCTTGCCGAATCGGCTTTGATCGGATCCGCCACCGCCACGATGCCCACCAGGATTTTGTCGGCCGCCAGCAGCATCGGCGTTTGCCCTTGCCCTGCCAATTCGGCCATAGTGTCGGCATGCGCATCGATGGCAATGCCATGCTCCGCCATCAGCGCGGCATTGCCGAACAGCCAGGGTTGCTTGTCGATCAAACCGGTGATGCCGTGGCCGGCCACGGCGTGAAATTTCCTGACCTTATCCAGCTTGAGTTGTTTCTGTTCGGCCGCCGTCAATATTGCCGCCGCCAAGGGATGTTCGGAACCGGATTCCAGACTGGCGGCGCGTTGCAACACCTGATCTTCGCTGTAGCCTTCAAAAGCCGCGATATGCGACAACGTCGGCTTGCCCACCGTCACCGTGCCGGTTTTATCCAGAATCAGACAAGTCAATTTGCCGGCCGTTTGCAGGGCCTCGCCCTTGCGAATCAGCACACCCATCTGCGCCGCCCGGCCCACGGCCACCATCACCGAAATAGGCGTCGCCAGCCCCAAGGCGCACGGGCAGGCTATTACCAGCACCGTCATCGAGGTGACGAAGGCATAACCCAAGGATGGCGATGGACCGAAAATCAGCCAGATAAAAAAAGTGAATATCGAGATGGCCACTACCGCCGGCACGAAAACCGCCGAAATCTTATCAGCCAATTTGGCCAACTCGGGTTTGCTGCTTTGCGCCTGCCGCACGCTATAAATGATTTGCGCCAGCGCCGTATCGCGGCCGATACGGGTTGCGGTAAACAAGAAACTACCGTTTTGGTTGATGGTGCCGGCCGCCACGTTGGCGCCGGCGCTTTTTTCCACCGGCAGCGATTCGCCGGTCAGCATGGATTCGTCGACCGTGGAATGGCCTTCCAGCAATACGCCGTCCACGGCGATTTTTTCGCCGGGCCTGACCCGCAACACCTCGCCCAAACCCACTTCTTCGATGGGAATGTCGACTTCCTGCCCGTCCCGCACTACCCTGGCGGTACGCGGCTGCAGGCCTATCAAGGCCCGAATGGCCGCCGAGGTTTTGCCGCGGGCGCGGGTCTCCAAGGCGCTACCCAAATTGATAAACGCCAGGATAATCGCGGACGCTTCGAAATACGCATGATTCGATAATGACGGCAGTTGGTCGGAATAATCGATGACGATGGAGGAATACAGCCAGGCCGAACCGGTACCCAAGGCAATCAGGGTATCCATATTGGCTTGCTTGACGCGCATCAATTTGATGGCGCTGGCGAAAAAGTGGCCGCCGGAATAAAACATCACCACCAGGGTCAAGACGGCGACGTTAGTCCAGAACCCGGTCCCGGCACTGGTGCCCATCAAAGGAAACCAGTCCAGATGCGCGCCCAACATCAGCGGCACCCCCAAGGCACCGGCCACGGCCGCTTTCCGCATCAAATCCCGGTAACGTTCTTCTTCCTGCTTTTCCTCTTCGCCCGGATCTTCCAAACCTTCCATCACCGCCGCATCGTAACCGGCCTGTTTCAAAGCCAATTTCATCTGCTCCGGTTCCGCCGCCCCCGTCACCACGGCCGAATGATCGGCAAAATTGACGTTAACGGTTTTCACCCCGGCCACGCCTTGTAGCGCCGTTTCCACGGCGGCAATGCAGCCGGCGCAGCGCATACCCAAAATGGATAAACGTATTTCCTGTTCCTGATTGAAAGTGTGTTCCGTATTCATAACAACCTGCTCGGATGGGTTTTGGTTTAACATTTAGGGAATGCGAACGACATCTCTACTCGACGCCGAATCCCGCGTCGGTGATGGCATCCTCGATTTCGTCCAGATCGGTCTTGCCGGGATCGAACTCAACCTCCACCTTTTTGTCCTGGTGCGACGCCTTGACGGACAACACGCCGTCGATCGCCTTTAGCGCGGTAGTTACCGTGTTTTCGCAACCGCCGCATTTCATGCCGGTGACGTTAATCGATGCTGATTCGGACATAATGTACCTCCTGAGTAAAATTGGAAAATTGCAAAAAAACCTTAGGCCTGGCGCCAACTCGACTTGGTTTTGTCTCTCATGGTATAAGGTTTTTAATTTCCATCATAGTTCAACGCTTCTCGATTCGTAAACTAAATGACAGACTTCTTAATCGGTCGCCAACAAATCCTCGACCATAAACTGAATACCTTTGCCTATGAAATTCTGTTCCGCGGCAAGGATTTCGATTTATCGGTTCAAGAAAGCGCCGCCTCGGCCACCAATCAAGTCATTACCGACACCATACTGGAAATCGGCTTAAACGAATTGGTGGGGCCTCATTTGGCCTTTATCAACTTTACCGCGCAAAACATTCTGGAAAAGACCCCGCTGGACCTGCCCAGGGACCGCATCGTAGTGGAGGTTTTGGAGAATGTGAAAGTGGACATGCACATCGTCAAGAATTTGCGCGAATTGTCCTCGCGCGGCTATACCATCGCGCTGGACGATTTCGAGCTGACGCCGGAATGGCTGCCGCTGCTGGAATTTGTCGACATCATCAAACTGGACATCATGGCTTATAGCCTGGAAGACACCCGGCGGCTGATCGAAACACTAAAACCCTATAAACTCAAGCTGCTGGCGGAAAAAGTCGAGACGCACCAGGAGTTCAAATTATTACAGGAATGGGGCTGCGAACTGTTTCAAGGCTTTTTTTTCAGCAAGCCCAACATTGTGGAAGGCAAGCGCATCGGGGTCTCGCAAACCGCCACTCTGCAGCTGCTGGCGGCCATCAACAAGCCGGACGTCACTTTTCAGGCAGTCAGCAAAGTCATCTCCCAAGATGTCAGCTTGAGTTATAAATTGCTGCATTACATCAACTCGGCCTCCTTTGCCATACCCAACAAAATTCAATCGCTGCAACACGCCGCCACCTATCTGGGACTCAAGGAATTAAGACGCTGGACGAATATTTTGGCGCTTTCCTCCATGTCGTCGAAACCGCCCGCCGTATTGCAAACCGTGTTAGTACGGGCCAAAATGTGCGAATTGCTGGCGACCGAGATCAAACAAGACCCGGAGACTTATTTTTTGGTGGGCTTGCTGTCCGGCCTGGACAGCATTTTGGATATGCCCTTGGAAAAAGGTTTGCAGCAATTGCCCTTATCCAATCTGGTCAGCGACGCGATATTACAAAAAACCGGTTCTGCCGGCGAAGCATTACAATACGCGCTGGATTACGAACGCTGGGATGTGGATCGGCCCACTTTCGGCAACATCAAGCCTAAGCGTATTGCCGACATCTACCTCGAATGCATCCAATGGTGGAGCACCCAGGTTTATCCCCATATTAAAAACACGGTCTAAATACCATGAAAATCCTTCCGAATCTGCTGTTTACCGGTTTTCTATTCTGTAGTCAAACGTTGCCGGCCGATGAAGTGACCGGGATCGGCCCCGAACAATTGCTGGACATGCAGCAAAACCGAAATGCACTGGTCGTCGACATTCGCACCGCGGACGAGTGGCAACATTCCGGCGTCATTGCCGATAGCCGCAAATTGCAATCCTTCGACCGGCAAGGCCGCTTCGACCAGGAAAAGTGGCTGGCCGACCTGGAGAAAATGAAGTCTTCTCCCGACCAACCGGTGATCCTGGTTTGCCGCTCCGGCAACCGCAGCGGCAAGGTCGGTGCGTTTTTGGCCCAACAAGCGGGCATGAAAAATATTTATCACCTGGATAACGGCCTGCAATCCTGGCTGAAAGCCGGCCACCCAGTCTCGCCCAATTGCTTACAAGTCGCCTGCAAATAACCTACATGTCATTAATTTCGCTCAGCAATCAAACCATCGCCCTGGCCGGCATCGCTCAGGCCTGCTCGTTGGTTCGCCAACTGGCCACCACCGGCAACGCGGATCCGGACGCCATGACGGCCAGTATCGGCAGCGTGCTAAAAATAGATTCGGACAGCGTGGCCGATGTTTACGGGGGCTTGAGCGGCATAAAACTCGGCCTGGAACAGCTGGATTTGCAGCTCACCAGCCGAGTGGTCGCCAACCCCGAGCAAGCCCGTTATGCCGCCCAATTGGTGCATCTGCAAAAACAGCTAAGCCAAAACCGCGACATGCTAAACCAGATCCGCACCGGCATTACCAAAGCGCAAAACCAAGCCGAACATTTCGGCGTCATGCACGAGAATGTATTGGCCAATCTGGCCGATGTATACCACGGCACCATCAGCACGCTACAACCGCGCATCATGATTAATGGCGACCCGCAGCATCTCGGCAATCAAGCCACCGTCAACAAAATCCGCGCCCTGCTGCTGGCGGGCATTCGCGCCAGCCTGTTATGGCGGCAATGCGGCGGCAGCCGCTGGCATTTATTGGTCTCCAGAAAAAAATTGCAAGCCGAAGCCAAGCGCCTGCTTTCGCAAATCTGAACGCCATGCCGGAGTTACCCGAAGTCGAAACCAGCCGGCGCGGCATCGCGCCGCATATCCAGGGCAAAACCTTTCAGGAAATTATCGTGCGCCAACCGCGCTTGCGCTGGCCGGTGCCCGTCAGTTTGACAAGCACCCTGCCCGGTTTGCGCCTGGACCGGGTCGAGCGGCGCGGCAAATATTTATTGTTGGCCACAACGGCGGGCACCTTGATACTGCATTTAGGCATGTCGGGTAATCTGCGCATCAGCGACCGCGGACAGCCGGCGCTTAAACACGACCACGCCGACTTTATCTTTAGCGACGGCACCCTCTTGCGCTTCAACGACCAACGCCGCTTTGGCGCCATTTTGTGGACCGACGCCCCCGCCGAGCAACATGCCTTGCTGGCCGAATTGGGGCCGGAACCGCTTTCCGACGCTTTCAACGCCGAATTCCTGCTGCAGCATTGCCGCAACCGCCGCGCGCCCATTAAAAGCCTGATCATGGACAGCCATGTCGTGGTCGGCGTGGGCAACATCTATGCCAGCGAATCGTTATTCCTGGCCGGCGTGCACCCCAACCGGCCGGCGGGAGAGATTGAGCCGGCCGCTTGCCGGCGTCTTTGCGAAGCCATAAAAACCGTGTTGCAGCGGGCGATTGAGCAAGGGGGCACCACCTTGCGCGATTTCGTCAATGCGCAAGGCAAACCCGGTTATTTTCAGCAATCGCTATCGGTATACGGCCGCGCGGGCCAGTCTTGTCTAAAGTGCGCCGAACCCATACAGCACATCAAGATCGGCCAGCGCGCCAGCTATTTCTGCGGCACCTGCCAAGCCTGACCGGCGGCCTATTTTTTCCAATCGAATACCGCGGTCACCCGATTACCCTTGCCGTGGTAAGTCAGGCTTGAACATAAGGTTTCCACCAGCTTGACGCCGCGCCCGCTAAAGCCTTCGTTGCCTTCCAACTTTTCATTGTGTATTTTCCAATCGAAACCGTCGCCGCTGTCCATCACCTTGATCGTTAACCGTCCGCCTTCCGGGGTTGGCCGATGGCTCACCGACAATCTCACTTTACCCTGCCCCCAATTAGCCAAGCGGTCTTCCTTTAGCTGATAAAAACGCATAAAACCTTCCGGAGTCGATTTAACGGTGGAATCCAGCTTCAATACGCCATGGTCCAAGGCATTGGCAAACAATTCGCCGACAATCAGAAAAATAGCCTGCCTATGCCGCTTTAAGCCTTGTATTTCCATCAAGGCATTCACCATCACCGGTACCGGATTGACTATCCGTAACGCATCGATACCGAACTCCATACTGCTTTTCCAATGCAAGGCCGCCGGCTGGTGCTCGGTTTCAATCTTAGGACTGGTTTGCCAGGGTATTTTGTCGACATCGCAAACCAGTTCGACCAGGGAAATATCATCCTGCTGACTCGAGCCCTGGGTATGCTCATCCAGACAAGCCCGTAAGGCGCTAATCGCATCCCGCGGATTTTGCTTTACGGCATTGAGGACGCGCGCGCTACCGAAGGCCTCCCCGCGCGGATTTTCCGCTTCAAAAACGCCATCCGTCATCAGGAACACGTGGTGATGCTTGTCCACGCTGACATTTTGGATCTCCAGCTCGATGCGATCCAAAATCCCCAACGGCACATTCTTAGCCTGTACCGTTTTGTGGCTGCCGTCTAAATCGTTAACGATAAAATGCTCGGGCAAGCCGCAAGTAATCAAACTTAAGGTTTTAGAATCGGGATATAGCCCAACCGCGGTCGCCGCCAAAAACATGTTGGCCGGCAACATATTGTAGAGTTTGAGATTGATCTCATGCACAATATCGGCCAGGGAAAACCCCTTGCGGGCCATGCCGTAAAAAGTATCCGCCACCGGCATCGCCCCCACGGACGCCGACAACCCATGCCTGGTGAAATCGCCCAACAACAAATACAATTGGTTGTCCGGGGTTTTTTCCGCCAACAGCAAATCGCCGTTAAAAAGGGCCAGCGGAGACATCACGGATTTAACCGCCTCGGTGCGCAGCAAATTGCGCTGGAACACCGTGTCGTAAATTTTGGCGGCCAACTCTTGTTCAATTTCCACATTTTGCAGATAGCTCATCAATTGGCTGCGCTGGTCGCATTCATGCCGATAGAGTTGCCGCATCCTGAAAGCGGATTTGATTTTGGTCTGCAATAAGCGGAAATTGACCGGCCGAACCACATAGCTATCGATATGGGCATACTCATAGCCATCCATCAAGGCGTCATCCAAGGCTTCGCTAATGACGATAACAGGCAAATAGGCGTCCGCCAAACTTCTGAAGCCAGCCACCTCGGCGTTTAAACAAGCGCTTGTCGCTATAATCAGCAGCCCCACGCCCTCCCCGGTTTCAAGGAATGCCAAGGCTTCCGCCGCGGAAGCCGCGCAATGGGTGCGATAGCCGGCTTTTGCCAGAAATTGCAACAAACTTCGATCGTGAATCTTGTCATCCGAAATCAATAAAATCGTTTCGGGATTCGCTTGGCTTGGTATGCTTACAGTCATGGTTTATAACAAAGATTACGGCAGTCGGACGACCGGCCGGCATTTTATAATAGGCGAACTTGTCAATTTTCCGAGCATGCTATTTATGTCGATACTGTTTTTTAATTTAAGAGGCGTTTCCGATGAAGAGGCGGAAGAGGTTAGAGAGCTGCTTTCGGCCAACGGCATCGCATTTTACGAAACCTCGGCGGGCATGTGGGGCATTTCGCTAGCGGCCATCTGGCTGCAACAAGCGGATGATTTAGCGCTAGCCCAACCCTTGTTCGATGCCTATCAACAAGAGCGAGCCCGCCGGCAGCGGGCCTTGTACGCGGAACGTAAAAAGCAGGGCCGACAACCCGGTTTTTTACGTCACAACCTGCAAAACCCGCTTCGGTTCATCGCCTTAAGTTTTATCTCGGCTCTGGTTATCTATGCTTCCTGTTATTGGGTGCTTAAATTAGTCTTATAAAGAGGCCGCTCATGTCGCATTTAAAATAATCAGCATCTTTTGCACGTGCTCGGCGACTTCTATGCCCAGATCGGTCAGATAGCCGCCGTCGGGCTGACTGGTCAGGCCTTTGCCGAACAAGCGTTTGGCGGCTTCGATCAGATGCGGCTCGGCATCCTGATGCACCTTTACGCCTTCCTGATGCGACGCCAGATTAAACAGGGATAATAAATGAATTTCTGCGACAGTTTCGTCGGATATGCGCATTGAGCTGCTCCTGATGGATGGTTTAGAAATCAATTGGGGCCGAGGCTTAAAGCCAGCCAGCTGTATATTCGTTTAATCAACATCATGGGATCATGTCGATAGGCGTGATTTTCGCCGTTAATCCTGATTTGCCGGTAAACCGGATTATCCTTGCCCAGCATGCGCCGTTGCCTGGCGGTATCCGCCACCTCCGGCAAGTCGAATTCCGCGTACACGTCCAAAAATGGCAGCGCGATGTTTTTAATGAATCCGCCTATTTGCGCTTGCGGCAAAGCGCTGTCCGGCAGCGGCAGGCTAATCGTTGCCAGCGCGTCCAAACCCTTGGGATCCTGACTGAGCGTATAAGCCGCCATGGCGGCCCCCATCCCATACCCGACCAAGGCGATATTTTTCGCCCCCCGGTTGCGTAAATACTCCGCGCCGGCCTGGATCCGCCCGCGCGCTTCATCGAACAAGCCGTAGTAGTCCTCCCGGCTGGCACCCATTTCCCGCAGCGGCAATTGTATCGACACGGTTGTCCAGCCATGCTGGGGCAATACGATGCGCAAACCGTGAACGACCGGCTGCTGGTCGGGGTGTTCGCCCATATCGTGCAACACGATCACTGCTCGGCTGTTGTCGGTTTTTTCGGCCTCGGTAAATAAAGCGAAAAACGGCTGCCCGCCGGAAGTCAGCCAAACCCCGCCGCTCTGGCCGGCACTCTGCTGTAAACCGTTGGCATAGTCCAGCTCGCGCTGCCGGTTGCCGGCCTGCACCGCCCCCATCGCGACCGACAGCATCAACAAGCCCAGCAGCCTAAGCCTCACGGATAAGAACCGTCGCTGTAAAAGCCGCTAAAGGTATAGCGTTCATGGATGTGCCGCAACAAAACCATAATGACCGAGGCCACCGGCAAGGCCAGCAAAACCCCCAAAAACCCGAATAATTGGCCGCCGGCCAGCACCGCAAAAATCACGGCGACCGGATGCAGGCCGATTTTATTGCCCACCAACCAGGGCGTCAGCAGCATGCTTTCCAGGCTGTGGCCGACGGCGAACACGATGAACACGGACAGCAGATGCATGGCATCCTGAAATTGCAGTATCGCCGCGATGCAGGCCATGCCGATACCCACGATGGCGCCCATATAGGGTATAAAACTGATCAGGCCCGCCATCATGCCTATCGGCAGCGCCAAATCGAGGCCGATCAGGCGCAGCCCGATGCTGTAAATCAGCCCCAGGGCCAACATGACATAAAACTGGCCGCGCAAAAAAGCGCCGAGCACCGTATCGGCCTCGGCGGCCAATTTGCCGACCGTGTTCGCCATGCGCCTGGGGAACAAATCGTGCACCTTGGCTACCAATTCATCCCAGTCGCGCAACAGGTAAAACGTAATGACGGGAATCAACACCGCATTCATCAGCCAGCCCAGTACAATCGCGCCGGAATGCGAAACGGATTGGAGAAAATTTTCCGTGACGGCCGAACCGCCTTGCCAGTAATTGCGCACCAGCTCAAGCAATTGTTCGGTTTTTAACGGCCGGATACCCTTGCCGAAATACTTTTGCAGGGTAGGAATGACGGATTTGTTCAGCCAATGCAAATAAGAGGGCAGTTTATCGATGAATTCGCCGATCTGATATTCAATCGTTGGAATGATGAATAATAAAATGGCGGTTGCGCCGATGATGATGCCGAAAAAAACCAGCATAACGGCCATGGTACGATTCAAGCGGAATTGTTTATAGCGCCAGGTTTCCAGCCTGTCCACCAGAGGGTCCCCCAGGTAGGCCAGGATGGCCGCCACGGCAAACGGCATTAGTATGGGGGCCAGCAAATACAGCAACCAACCCAAACCGGCCACCAAAAACAGCGCGAGCCACTTTTGCGAGTCATTCATAGTTAAATTCGCTCCAATAAAAACCGCTGCATCCGCGAAACCGTCTCCAAACCGTCATAACGGTGGCTGGTGGTAGAGGCGATTTAAGCAGCCTGATTAACCCAAAAGGCGTACGCCGCTACCGCTGCGCTCACCAAGCCCAAGGCGGCAAAGGCTATCCACAGCCATTTTTTCGAAATTTTTGCCGATGTTGCCATTAATTCCACCCCTTCGATACGGGCGTTGACGGCTTTAAACTTGCCGCCGGCATCTCGGCCGACCTGATAAAACAGTACATCGCCGCGTACCGGGCGGCGCGCCATGCCTTTCAATGCCGAAATATGCACAAAAATGTCCTTGTCGCCATTGTCCGGCTGGATAAAACCGAAACCTCTGTCGTCCTTCCAGGTTTTTAAAACCCCTCTTTGGAGCTCCTCTGTCATTGTCTTTACCTCTGTCTTATTATTGTTGTCATAAAAACCTTTCATGCCGTGCCCTACGCCAAGCCCGCGTCCGCTTGACACTTGAAAAACACTAGATTTCCGCTGTACAAGCCATCCATTGATGAATCCGCCCGCGGCATCGGCAGCATAATACCAGACCAAGCCGGGCTCCACCCATAACTGCGCACGGCGGCCGGCCCATGCGCCGAACCTTGCCTCGCGCGCGGTTGCGCCCGGCATTCGTTATCGCGAGAATACAAAGTTGGGCGATTCGGCACGACTGAAAGAGTCCCGCCATGCACCGAAAAGAGAATTACGCAACGGCGGCGGAAATTGCATTGACCATAAAGCCGCTTAGCGTGCGCCGGAAGGATTGGCGAATACCAATAAGGAAAATGGCGTCCCTACTAAATAGCAACCAGTAGAAACGCCGAATTGATTTAGAATTTTTTGTCGATCAGGACTTGGCCGTCAATGACCAGTTTCGATACGCCGCCCAGTTGCTGATGCAAGGTGCAGGAAGCGGTTTTGAAGTTATCGCCCTGTTCGCCAACCCATTCCAGAGTCACGTAGGTTTCCTTGTCCGTATCGGTTTTGGACGGGAAATAGACTTGAGTTCCGGTTTTATTTTGGATCAGTTTGGGACATTTGGTATTGGCCATCTCCTGCATGGCGACCAAGGTACGAATTTGCGACGCCGCCTCTTTTTCCTCGTTGGACTGCTCCTTATTGACGCCGACCATGATAAATCCCGCTGCAAAGACACCCGCAACCGCGAGCATCAACTTTTGTGATTCGCCCATGCTTACTCTCCTCTCGTTATAGTTATATTCGGTCAATCCGAATTCCTGCCGTTTCGGATTCTAAGCCATGTTGCCAATATCAGCAATTGATGATTCCGGCGGCGGCCGGAATCCTTCTAAATCCGCAAAGTGCTTATTGCGGATCGACTTGGGCAATCCAGTCGCCCAGATTGTAATAATTGGTGATGCGCGCAACCTTGCCGTCGCGAATGTCGAAAAACGCCCCGGCGGGCAGGCGGTATTTTTGACCGTTGGCTTCCGGCAAACCTTCATCGGTATTCAAATATTCGCCCAATACCACGAATTCCGCCGCCGCGCGCGTGCCGTCCTCGTTGGCCATAATCACCATATCGACCAACTGTTCGCGGTAATGGTGGTTCATTTTATCCATGAACTTGGCAAAAGCCTCTTTACCTTGCTCGCGGTCGCCCTGGTTGATGTCGTGCACCACGTCGTCGGCCAGCAAACTCAGGAAAGTATCCATATCGTTGTTATTGAAAGCCTGATAGTAATTTTCGATAAGTTGTTTCGCTTGTTGCATGCTTGCGCTCGTTGGAAAGGTTAAAAGGCGGCAATTCTGCCAGAATCGACGGATTTTTTCAGCTTAAAATTCAACGCCCTGCTCGGCTTTGATGCCGGTTTCGAAGGCGTGCTTGATGCGGGTCATTTCGGTGACGGTATGCGCAGCCTCTATCACTTCCGGTGCCGCGTTGCGGCCGGTCAGCACCAGGTGCAGCCAGGCCGGCTTGTCGTTTCGAATAAAGTCGGCGATTTCCCGGCCGCCGATCCAGCCGTAACCGCAGCAATAATTGATTTCGTCCAGCAGCACCAGATCGAATTCCCCGGACAACATCTTCTGCTTGCTGAACTCCCAGATTTCCCGGCTGGTTTTGATGTCCTGTTCCGGGTTTTTGGTATTCCAGGTAAAGCCGTCGCCCAAGGCATGCCATTCGATATTGTCGAAGCGCTCGGCGGCCTTTTGTTCGCCGGTTTGCCATTGGCCCTTGATGAACTGAATCACGCAGACCTTCATGCCCCAGCCGGCGGCGCGAAACACCATACCGAAGGCACTGGACGATTTGCCCTTGCCTTCGCCGGTATGCACCAGCACCACGCCCTGTCGTCTCTCTCTCGTTTTCATGTCAGCCACTCCGTTATCGCCTTGCCGGCACTGGCAAAATACCAGTGATTGTAGGAGGCGCGTAAATTTTTATAGCGTATGCCTTGGTCGCCGTTACAGACAAAACCCGGCGTAAATGCCTGCCGGCTTTCCCGAACCGAATAATGGAATTCGTGCCCGCGCATGCCCGAGGCGTCTTCTCTATAACCCAAGGCCGCCAGTTTGCTTTGCATGCTGGAATCGAACGGCAACACATTCGCCATCGGCCAGCGTTTGCCCTGGCTGTCTATCAAGGCCTCGCCCAGCAGCATGGTGCCGCCGCATTCGGCCAACACCGGTTTACCGGATTCGATAAAGGCTTTTATCGACGCCAAACTAACAGACTCGGACAATTGCCGGACATATAACTCCGGGTAACCGCCCGGCAGCCACAGCGCATCGGCGGG
>Ga0207952_1000572_pt1 | contig 26488 bp, 27 predicted proteins | sample SubbioR12Aug_8Ca_FD_184831 | JGI IMG/M metagenome (GOLD analysis project Ga0207952, IMG submission 184831) | Serpentinite rock and fluid subsurface biosphere microbial communities from McLaughlin Reserve, California, USA - CR12Aug_8Ca (SPAdes) | ecosystem: Environmental > Terrestrial > Deep...
AAGGGAGCTGGTGCCGCCGGCAGCTCCCTTCCCTTGGCTGCCACAGCGTAGCCCACCGTTTCCTCGACGAGCCGTTCCTTCGAGCCGAATTGACTGTAGAGGCTGCCGTGGGTCATCCCTGCGGCTGCGGCAAGTTCATCGACACCGACGCCGGATATTCCGCGCTCGCGCATCAGCCGCGCAGCGGCCGAAAGAATCCGCTCACGATTCTCGGCGGCCTTTTCCCTGGTTACACGCATACGAAACTCCGGCCGAAGTAAGACTTGACAGTAATAGTGGCGATCGTCATCTAATGCAAGTGATAATGATAACGGTCGTAATTTAAATGTTCATGAGGGTCCAATGTCCAGATCGGGTACTGCGCTCATCACCGGAGCTTCCGCAGGAATCGGCGCGGTCTACGCGGATCGGCTGGCGCGGCGGGGCTGCGATCTGATCCTCGTCGCCCGCGATGGCGTGCGGCTCGCCGCCGTCGCGGAGCGCGTCAAGGCCGCCACCGGACGCCAAGTCGAGATTCTGCAGGCGGACCTGTGCCGTCGGAACGACCTGATGAGGGTCGAGGAACGCCTCTCCACGACTGCCGCCATTCGTGTGTTGGTGAACAACGCCGGGATGGCGATCGCCGGTCCCTTTCTCGACAACGAGGCCGACCGCCTGCAGACGATGATCGAGTTGAATGTCACGGCGCCGCTCCGGCTGGCCCGCGCCGCGGCCAAGAGCTTTGTTGACCACGGAGGCGGTACGATCATCAACGTCGCCTCGGTCCTGGCTTTGGCACCAGAGCGGTTCAACGGAACCTACGGCGGCACCAAGGCCTTTCTACTGAATCTGAGCCAGTCGCTCGATCGCGAGCTGAAGGACAAGGGCGTCCGTGTGCAGGCCGTTCTTCCCGGCGCCACGCGCACCGAGATCTGGGCCAAGGCGGGCGTGGACGTCTCGTCATTTCCTGCCGAAGTGCTCATGGAAGTGGATGAAATGGTCGACGCCGCTCTGTCCGGTCTCGACCAGGGCGAAACCGTGACGATCCCGTCTCTGCCTGACGCTGCCGATTGGCGGCGGTACGAAGAGGCAAGACTTGCCCTCGGACCTAACCTGTCGCGCCAGCAAGCAGCCCGGCGCTACGCCGCGACCTGAACTCCCACGTCACATCAACGAACTCATAGGCAAACCGAACATGACACTAGCTCATAGCAGCGACGCCCAACCTGGCATGGCAGAAGCTGCGTTAATCGTCGGGGGCGGACCCGGCATCAGCTCGAGTTGCGCGAGGTTGTTCGCCGCAAGCGGCATGCGCGTCGCCATCGCGGCCAGGGATTCCGACAAGCCAGTGCTGAAGGAACTCGAAAGCGTTCATGGCGTCCGGAGATACACGTGCGATGCAAGCGACGTGACGTCGGTCGAACTTCTCTTCCGCGATGTCGCCCGAGACATCGGCGCGCCCAGACTCGTCATTCACAACATCGATGGCCGGGTGCCGGGCATCTTTGGCAAGAAGATCACCGAAGCCGATCCGGCAATGGCGCTCGAGACACTGCGAAACTCGGCATTCAGTGCCTTTCTGGTAGGCCAGCAGGCGACACGGCAAATGCTCGAGAACAAGCCGAATGCCAACGGTGCGAAGGGCACCATCATATTCACCAACGCCAGCGCGGCACTGAAGGGATTTCCAGCGAGCGGCGCCTTTGCCATGGCCTGCCACGCGAAATCCGGCCTCGCGCAGAGCATGGCGCGTGAACTGATGCCGCAGGGAATCCACGTCGCGAACGTCCCGATCGATGCCGCGATCGGCTGGACCCGCGAAGACGGCTCGCGCGCGCACCGGCGTGCCGGGACGACGGTAGATGACAACATGGCCGACCCTGCACACATCGCGGAAACCTACCTTCAGCTGCATCGCCAGCATCGCTCGACATGGGCGTTTGAGGTCGTACTTCGGCCCTGGAGCGAAAAATGGTGACCGCGGGAAAACGAGAAGCCTCATGAAAGCATTTTTCATCGATCGTTATGGTCCCAAGCAGAAACTGCGATTTGGCGAGATGCCGAATCCTGAGCTGCGCGACGATGACGTCCTCGTCCAAGTGCACGCTGCTGGCGTGAATCCCCTGGACTCCAAAATCCGAAACGGCGAGTTCAAGGTAATCCTGCCCTTTCGCCTGCCACTTATTCTGGGAAACGACGTAGCCGGAACTGTGGTTCAGGTTGGCCCCCAAGTGCGGCGGTTCAAGCCGGGCGACCAGGTCTATGCGCGGCCGGATCATCGTCGCATCGGCACGTTTGCGGAATTCATCGCGATGAAAGAGGACGACGTGGCCATCAAGCCCGAAAGACTCACGATGGAAGAAGCGGCTTCCATTCCTTTAGCCGGCTTGACTGCTTGGCAGGTACTCGTCGAGAGAGCCCATCTGAAGGCTGGACAGAAGGTCCTGATCCACGCCGGTTCCGGTGGGGTTGGAACATTTGCGATCCAGTTGGCGAAGCAGCTGGGTGCCTTCGTCGCGACGACGACGAGCACGGCCAACACTGACTTGATGAAGCGCCTCGGGGCAGACGTCGTGATCGACTACAAGAAGGAGGATTTTGCGAAAATTCTGCAGGGCTACGATGTCGTCTTGAACAGCCTGGGCAAGGAGACGCTTGAGAAGTCGGTGCAGGTGCTGAGATCCGGGGGAAAGCTCATTTCGATCTCCGGTCCTCCTGATCCTGGCTTTGCGAGAGACCTCGGAGCGAGCTGGATGGTACGACTGATCTTTCGCGTGCTGAGCTATCGGATCACGAGAAAGGCGAGACGCCATGGCGTGGATTATTCATTCTTGTTCATGAGGGCAAACGGCGCGCAATTGCGTGGGATCAGCTCTCTCGTGGATGCCGGGGTCATACGCCCGGTAGTGGAGCGCGTCTTTCCCTTCGAATCGACAAACGAGGCCTTGGCCTATGTCGAAACGGGGCGGGTGAAAGGCAAGGTCGTCGTCAAGCTACGTTAGAGGAGCGACAATCGCCGTGACGAGCTCTGCAAAGGGTTGCCGATTTGCCGGTTACACCAGCGCGTAACTGATTGAATGTGTCAGGTTTCGACAGCCCGTCTCGGGGCACCATTCAAATAAAACTTTTATGCCATATGCCTCCAAGACCATGTTTGCGTGGGGAAGCATAGCAGTGTCAGCAGCAGCCCGCCCAAGCGACTGCTCGGCAAAGGTGTCGGCTGTCCGTGAAGGCCTGCCGGTCAGCTTTACGTCTGCTCAGAAGACGCGATGCGACATTTTGAGGGGCGATAGTCGCTTGAGATCGCAGCCGCGCGCCGCCTAAGATTGCCCATGATTCGCAAACGCTCCGATTCGGGCTGGCGCGTGGCCTCTCTGGCCGCGGCGCTGTTTGCGATCACCCTCAATTTCCTGCAGCCGCTCGCCCATGCCGCCCTGATGCGCGACGGTGGACCTCAGGCCGCGGCAAAGATGTGGGGCGTCTTCTGCCTGCCCAATGCCAGCCAGGACGACGCCCAGGGTCAGATGCCGTCCGCGGGCAAGAGCCACGAATGTTGCCTCGGTCTCGCGCACGCGCCGGTATTGGCTGAACTCTCCACCGCGTTCGTCTTCGTCGAGCACGTCGCCACCGCCATCCACCTTGTCGCGGCAACCGATGTCCTCTCGCCCGTCGGCATCCGCGACGGGCCAAGCCAACCCAGGGCGCCTCCCTCCTTCGTCTGATCGTTGAACAAGCAACGCGTGTGCTCAGCGAGCGCGCGTGTTCCGTCGCGTCAGTCGAAGGATACTCCCATGTTGTCGATTCTCAGGGCGACCGCGGTCGCCTTTGCAGGCCTTGCGCTCATGCCGGCGCTTGCACCCCAATTTGCTTTGGCCCACTCCATCGCCGATCCCAATGAGGGCACGGCGGGCGGTTACTTCCGCAACGCCTTCCGCGTCACCCACGGCTGCAAGGGCTCACCCACCACGGCGGTGACCATCCGCATCCCCGACGGCGTCCTCTCGGCCAAGCCGATGCCCAAGCCGGGCTGGACGATCGAGATCAAGACCCGGCCGCTCGAACCGCCGGTCGACAGCGGCCACGGATTCAAGATTCGCGAGGCCGTCACCGAGGTGACCTGGAGCGGCGGCCGGCTCGACAACGCCCACTTCGACGAGTTCGTGCTCTCCATGCGCCTGCCCGACAAGCCCGGGGCGACGCTCTATTTCCCGATGGTCCAGACCTGCGAAAAGGGCGCCAACAACTGGACCGGTATTCCCGCCGCCGGCCAGAAGTGGGGCGACCTGCCGGAGCCCGCGCCGTTCGTCACGCTGAAGAAGGCGGCTGGCCATGCACACTAGAGCAGGTTCCGCGAACATCGAATCACACCAACCTCACCCAGAGGAGGCCGAGAAGCGGCCGTCTCGAAGGGTGGGCTACCCACACCTCGCCTGTTGCCCATCCTTCGAGACGCACCGCTGCGCGGTGCTCCTCAGGATGAGGTGGGTCCATCACAACGGGATACGCTCTAGGTTCGCTGCACCGGCGGTCATGACATTGGCGCTCCTGTCGAGCGCTGTCGCCCCCGAGGCCCTCGCCCAGATCGAGGTCCCGGCCGTCACCGTCACGGCGCCGGCGATGTCGCTCACCGTACCCTCGGCGGCCGACGCGCGGGAGCAGATCGACAAGACGCCGGGCGGCGTCGAGATCGTGCCGGCCGAGCGCTACCTCGACGGCCGCGCCACCACCATGAAGGACATGCTCGACTACACGCCGGGCGTCTGGATCCAGAGCAAGTACGGCCAGGAGGATTCCAAGCTCGTCATCCGCGGCTCCGGCCTGTCGCGAAACTTCCACCTGCGCGGCGTGCGGCTGCTGCAGGACGGCGCGCCGATCAACCAGGCCGATGGCAGCGGCGACTTCCACGAGATCGACCCGCTCGCCCAGCAGTACATAGAAGTCTACAAGGGCGCCAACGCATTGCGCTACGGCGCAGCGACCCTGGGCGGCGCCATCAACTTCGTCTCGCCGACCGGCCGCAGCAATCCCGGCTTCGCCACCCGCTTCTACGGCGGCAGCTACGATACGCTGGGCGAGCAGGCGGCGGCGGGTTTTTCCGAAGGGCCATGGGATGCCTGGATGTCCCTCACCAACCTCAGCTCCAACGGCTTCCGCCAGCACACCAACCAGAACCTGACGCGCTTCAACGGCAATGTCGGCGCCCAGATCGGCTCCTCCGCCGAGACCCGCTTCTTCCTGTCGGGCAACCAGATCCGCAACCAGATCCCGGGCTCGCTGACCCAGCAGCAGTTCTGGACCGGTCCGCAGCAGGGACCGCTTGCCAACATCCTGCAGAACACGCGGCGCGACATCGATTCGTTCCGCTTCGCCAACACCACCGTGATCGATGTCGGCGACGACAGCGTCACGCTGCAGGGCTTCGTGAAGTCGAAGAGCCTGTTCCATCCGCTGACCTTCGGCGTGATCGACAACAATCTGCTCGATTGGGGCACCACGGCCCAGTACAAGGGCAGCCGCCAGGTCGGCGTCCATCGCGACGACTTCATCGCCGGCATCAATTTCTTTGCCGGCACCAACCGCAACAAGCAGTTCGTCAATAATTTCGGCGTGCCCGGCGCGCTCACCAACGACGTCACCGAGCAGTCGAGCAGCGTCGAGCTCTACGGCGAGAACTGGTTCTACGTGGCGCCGACGCTCTCGGTCGTGACCGGCGTCCAGGTCAACTGGGCCAACCGCGCGCTCACCGACAACTACCTGGTGAACGGCAACGATTCCGGCACGCGCACCTACTTCGAGGTCAACCCGAAGGTCGGCGCGCTGTGGGAGCCGCGCAAGGGCCTGCAGTTCTTCGCCAACGTCTCGCGCGCCTCGGAGCCGCCGGCCTGGTCGGAGCTCAACCCCAGCGTGGCGCCGGGCTTCGCCAACCTGGCGCCGCAGACCTCGTGGACGGCCGAGATCGGCACCCGCGGCAATGTCGGCCCGACGCTCGGCTGGGATCTCTCGATCTACCGGTCCTGGGTGAAGGACGAGCTGCAGCTCCTGGTCGTGCCGGGTTCCGGCGGCTCGGCGATCGCGGTCAACATCCCATCCGCCATCCACCAGGGCATCGAGCTCGGGCTGAACGGCACCTTCATCGAGCGCTTCACCGGCCGGCTCGCCTTCACCTACAGCGACTATCGCTTCGACAACAACCCGACTTACGGCAACAACCAGTTGCCCGGCGCGCCGCCCTACTACCTCCGCGCCGAAGGCCGCTACAACACGTCGAACGGCTTCTATTTCGGGCCCAACATTGAATGGGTGCCGCAGGGCTACTTCGTCGACAACGTGAACAACCCGGCCTTCATGACCGCACCCTACGCGCTGCTCGGCGCCAAGGCGGGCTACACCGGCTTCAAGGGCGTCGAGATCTTCGTCGATGCCCGCAACCTCACCAACACGATGTACGTCTCCAACACGGGCGTCGTCACCAACGCGCTCGCGACCAGCCAGCTCTACAATCCCGGCGACGGTGCCTCCGTCTTCGCCGGCATCCAGGCGCGGTTTTGAGGTTCGCCTGTCGATGAGGGCCACGACAACAACGCGCATCCCGCCGCTCGCGCTCGCCGTGGCGGCGGGGTTGCATGTTCTGGTTGGCATCGCCGTGCTCGATCTCCGCCGGCATTCGTTGGTCTTCGACGAGGCACGGCCCGTCGAGATCGAAATCGTGCCCGCCATTCCCTCTCAGCCGGCGCCGACGGCCGAGCCCGAGGGCGCAGCCTTCGATCCGGCGTTCATTCCCGAGCCCGAGCCACCGCCACCGCCGGTGTTCGAGCCGCCCAAGCCGCCGCCGCCAAAGCCCGCGTCACGTCCGGTCACACGGCCGGCGCCTGCCGTCCCCACCGCACCGGCGACGCCCGTCGCCGCCGCTGCCGCCGCGCCGCGTCACGATCCGAGCTACCTCGACCGCCTCGCCGCCGCCATCGAGCGCGAGCGCGACTACCCGCTGCATTCCCGGCGGCAGGGCCATCAGGGACGCGTCGTAATCCATCTGGTGATCACGGCCTCCGGCAAGCTGCTGGCCGCCCAGGTCATGACCGGCAGCGGCCTGGAAACCCTCGACCGGGCCGCAATCGGCATGGTTCAACGTGCCCGCCTGCCGCCCCTGGGGCCGGGGCTCGGCGCCGAAAGCGCCACCTTCACCATCCCCATTGTCTTCGCCATACGCTAAGGAAGAAATCATGATCACCCGCCGCTTCTCCCTCGCCGCCGCGATCGCCCTCCTGGCCGTTCCGGCAATCGCCCACGACTACAAGCTCGGCACGCTCGAGGTCAGCCATCCCTGGACTCGCGCCACGCCGCCCACGGCGCAGGCCGGCGGCGGCTTCCTCACCGTCACCAACAAGGGCACGACCTCCGACCGGCTGGTCGCCGTGCGCAGCAGCGCCTCGGACAAGGTCGAGATTCACGAAATGAAGATGGACGGCAATGTGATGAGGATGCGCGAACTCGAGAAGGGACTCGAGATTCCCGCCGGTGCCACGGTGATGCTGAAGCCCGGCGGCTTTCACATCATGTTCATGGGTCTCAAAGCACCGTTCGCCAAGGACGCCAAGGTGCCGGTGACGCTGGTGTTCGAGAAGGCCGGCAACCTCGACATCGCACTCGACGTCGAGGCCCTGGGTGCATCAGCGCCGAAGCACTGACCCCCTCCGCCCTGCGGGCACCTCCCCCGAAGACGGGGGAGGAGTTTGATTTTTCTTCTCTTCCCCCGCTTGCGGGGGAGGTGCCCCAAGGGGCGGAGGGGGTCGGAGCGCTACATCGCCTTCAAAAGCTCGATGGCGATGATGGCGATGCCGATCACCGAGACGAACCACGCCGCGGTGCGCAGCCAGGAAATGCCGGCGACGTAGATCACGGCATAGGCCAAGCGGCTCCAGAAGAAGATCATGGCGCCGGTGGCGGTCATGGCATTGGCCTTGCCTGCCGCCACCGCGATCAGCACCAGCGCCGCGAACAGCACCAGGTTCTCGATCATGTTGAGGTGCGCGCGCTTGGCGCGGCCGGCCCAGCCCGTGATCTCGGGCAGGCCCTCGCGGTTGCCGGCGAGCGTCGGCAGTCCGACCGCCTGGTTGGCGCCGGTGGCGGCGACCAGCATCTGGACGAAGCAGAGGATCGTCGAGAACAGCAGATACTTGAGATCCGGTGACATCGTTCTTCCCCTTTATCGGTTTCTCCGGTCGTTTATTTGGTCCCGAACAGGCGGTCGCCCGCGTCGCCCAGGCCGGGGACAATATACCCGTGATCGTTGAGCTTCGCATCGATCGCTGCCGCGAACACCGGCACGTCGGGATGAACCTCGGCGAAGGCGCGGGCGCCGGTTTCGGAGCCCAGGATGCAGATGAACTTGATCCGCTTGGCCCCCGACTCCTTCAAGCGATCCACAGCGGCGATCGCCGAATGCGCGGTTGCCAGCATGGGATCGCACACCAGCACGTCGCGGTCGGAGATGTCCTGGGGGATCTTGAAGTAGTACTCGACCGCCTGCAGCGTGCGCGGATCGCGATAGAGCCCGACATGGCCCTGGCGCGCCAGCGGCATCAGCTCGAGCAGCCCTTCGGCCAGTCCGAGGCCGGCACGCAGGATGGGCACGATCACCAGCTTCTTGCCGTCGAGCAGCGGCGCATCCATGGCCGCGATCGGTGTCTCGATCTTCTCGTTGACCAGCGGCAGATCCTTGGTGGCGTCGTAGCCCAGCAGCAGGCCGATCTCGCGCAGGAGGCGACGGAAATTGGCGCTGGAGGTTTCCTTGTCGCGCATCTTGGAGAGCTTGTGCTGCACCAGCGGGTGCGACACGACATGGATCGAGTGCGGCAGCGACATTTCCTTATCTCCCCGTTATGACCCCCTCCGCCCCTCCGGGGCACCTCCCCCGATGACGGGGGAGGAGTTGGCTTGGCTTTCTTCTCTGCCCCCGCGTAGCGGGGGAAGTGCCCCCGAAGGGGGCGAAGGGGGTCTTCAACTTCTAAAACACCGTCCCGTCGCTCTCCACGGAGATCGGCGGGCCGCCGTCCTTGCGGCGCTCCGCGGCAAGCGCGCGGCCGGCGAACCAGGTGCCGGCCTCAAGCACTTTTACGAGCGGCAGGCTTTTGGCATCCATCCCGAGATGCTTACGCACATGCTCGGCCACCCGGTCGAGCAGCGCCACCGTGAGTGCCCGCCATTCGACGATCGCCTCGTCGCCCGGGGCGAAGACTTTTTCCAGCAGCAGTTTCTGCTTGGGCCGGAGCGCGCCCGCATCGACCAGCAGCCCGCCATTGCGATATTCCGGCAGCCCGGTCAGCGCATCGAGCTCGACGACTTTCAGCCCCGCTCCTTCCAGCGGCTCGACCAGGGAATAGCTCATCCACTGCGAGAGCTTGTGGAACGGCACCAGCCCCACCGTCGGATGTCGCCACACGTCGCCCAGAGGCACGCCGTCCAGTTCGAGGCGCGACGGCCAGATCGCCTGCAGCTTGTCGAGCAGCACCGCCAGGATCGCTTCTGCTTTCACCTCCGGACCGCTGGCCAGGAGATCGAACAGCGCCCCCGGCCGCTCCAACCCGACGTCACCCAGCTTGCGCAGCAGCCCGGCGCGGCCTTCCAGCCCCAGCAGCGAATTGTGGCCGCGCACCTGGAAACCCATGGCGAGCTCGTTCGGCGTCAGCCGGGCCAGGCGTTCGGCGTCGACGCGCAGCGGATCGTTCTTCGAATCGCGGCTGAAGGCGCCGTTGGCGAACATGTTGAAGCTGGCGACGGCCAGCCCCTCGGAGCGCATGAAGGATTTGCCGGTCGCGGCCTCGCGGTACGACCACAGCCCGCCCGCGCCGGCGTCGAGCAGCACCGAGACGACGGCGAGATCGATGCGCCGCCGGGCGACTTCCTCCCTGGGCAGCTCCTTCATTCGCTCCGCCAACGCCGCCCAGCGGTCGCGGCCGCCGGCCTCGAAGTGCCGCCAGCGCGAATGGAAGGGGATCTTCGAGGGATCGCGGAAGCGCTTGCGCGTGACGCCAAGCGTTGCCTGCACCGCGGCCTCGAGTCCCGCCGCGTCCAGTGCGAACCACGGCGACTGCCCGTTCTCGACATGCCGCAACACGAGCCCTGCCCGCTCGCGGATCGCGGCCGGTGTGCGGAGATGGGCGACTGAATCGGTCATGACCGGGGACGCCCGCTACTCATCGAGCTTCCGTCCCTTCGGCCGCGCGAGTTCGTTGGAGCCGGGCTTGGTCGCGCTGAAATAGCCCGCCGCCTTCTTGGCATCCATCTCGACCTGGGCATCGGCGGGGATCAAATCGTCAGGGATCGCCACCTGCTCGACAATCTCGATGCCCTGGTCGCGCAGCGCGTCGGACTTGAGGTTGCTCATCGAGGCGAAGCGGTCGATGCGCGCGATGCCGAGCCAATGGAACAGGTCGGGCATCAGCTCCTGGAAGCGCATGTCCTGCACGCCGGCCACGCATTCGGTGCGGGCGAAATAGTGCGCCGCCGAATCGCCGCCGACCTGGCGCTTGCGCGCGTTGTAGACCAGGAACTTGGTGACCTCGCCCAGGGCGCGGCCCTCCTTGCGATTGTAGATCACCACGCCCAGCCCGCCCTGCTGCGCCATCTCGATGCAGATCTCGATGCCGTGCGCGAGATAGGGCCGGCAGGTGCAGATGTCGGAACTGAACACGTCGGAGCCGTTGCACTCGTCGTGGAGACGGCAGGCGATCCTGGTCTCCGGCTTGCCGATCTTTTCCATGTCGCCGAAGAAATAGATGGTGGCACCGCCGATCGGCGGCAGGAACAGCTCGAGGTCCGAGCGCGTCACCAGTTCGGTGTACATGCCGCCGGTCTGCTCGAAGAGGGTCCGCCGCAGATCGACCTCGGGCACGCCGAAGCGCTCGGCGATGCCGGGCAGCCACCACACCGGCTCGACCGCCGCCTTGGTGACACGCACCTCGCCGTTGGCCTTCAGAATGTCGCCGTCGGCTTTTAGACGTCCCGCCTCGATGGCATCCTTGATCTCCGGCATGGTGATGTGCGCCTTGGTGACGGCGATGGTGGGGCGGATGTCCCAGCCTGCCTTCAGCTTGTCGGCGAACACCGAAGCCACGAGATGGCCCCAGGGATCGAGCGACACGATCTTCTTCGGATCGAACCAGCTCTCGAACGGGCCGATCAGCTCGGCCGGCGAGGTGTCGGTGAAGTCCGGCCGGTGATCGGCTCGGAGCTCGTGGGCCGCGATGGCGAGCGCGCGGTAGATGCCGTAGCTGCCGGAATGCACGCCGATGGCATTGCGCCGCGCCGGATCGGCCACCGTGCCGACCACCGGCCCGCGGACGGCGGGATCGCGCGCACCCCAGACCACCGGCGGCGCCTGCACGCCGCCCTGGGAGGGATGAGTATTCAGTCTGATATGAGCCATATGCTTTCCAGATCGCCAAACGCCGGGAAAGCGAGGCATTCTAGGGCTTGGGGATGACGAAGGGAAGACGGGGAACCAAAGGGGGGATCCATGACCTTCACATATCGCGCAGGCGCGGCTTTGACGCTTCTCCTGTTGCTTCTGACCGGCCCTGCCTCGGCCCAGCAGGTCTGGCCGGTGCTGGCCAAAATGGGCCTGGCCGGCACCTGGGCGGCGGTCTGCACCGAAGACGTCAGCGACTCGAACTGGTTCCACACCTACTACGTCGGCAAGAGCGGCGTGGCGCAGCGCCGGGCCGATCGCGGCGCGGCCCTGCCCTCGCTCAACAGCACGATCGACAGCTCGCAGAATCTGACGCCTACCACCTTCCTGATGCGCATCCGCAACGACGATGCCGGGTGGGAGGCGAACGACCAGGTGGCGTACGACGTGATCGCCGAGATCACCCCGCGCGGCATGCGCTCGCTCTCCTCGACGCGGACGAGCGACGGCAAGCAGTTCATCAAGGATGGCAAGTTCACGGCGAACGGCAATCCGGTGAGGCTGTTCCATCGATGCAAGTGATTGACCGAACGGCCGGAATGTCCCGGCCGCCGGAATTCAACCGAACGTGGCAAAGACTTCCTCGATCGCCTTCAACTGGTTGCCGGCCGCCGAGGAGGGCACCAGGATCGGCGTGTGCACGCCCGCCGCGCGCCAGGCGGCGACGCCCTCGCGCACCTTCGCCGCCGGCCCGAACAGCGTGTTGTCGGCCAGCCATTTGTCGGAGAGATATTTCGGCACGTCGTCGCGGCGCCCCTCGGCAATGGCCTTCTCGATCGCATCCATTTCCTCGACGTAGCCGGCTTCCTTCCAGTAGTTCCGGTAATTCGGCAGGAACGCGTAGTTGCTCAAGGTGCGCCGGTTCACTGCCCGGGCGGCCTCGACGTCGTCGCTGATGCAGGTCGGGATCATGTTGCCGATGAAGAAGTCCGGATCGTTCCGCTTCGCCTGGGGGAGTGCGGCCAGCGACTGAGGCATGTGCGACAGCGACGCGTTGGCGAAGATAACCCCGTCGGCCAGCTCGCCTGACAGCGCCACCATCTTCTTGCGCAGTGCGGCGACAATGATCGGCGGCAGCGGGCCGAAACTGCTTTCGGCGCGGAACTTCTCGATGAAGGCGCGCGTGTCGGCCAGCGGCTTGCCCGGCGTCACACCCATCCTTACATGCGACGGGCCGTGGGCGATGCCGATGCCGAGGCGAAAGCGTCCGCCCGACACTTCGTGCATCATGGCGGCACTCTGCGCGAAATCGACGATGGTGCGCTGATAGATCGGCGCGATCGCCGTGCCGAAGGGGATCGAGGCGGTGTTCCATGACAGTGCCTCGCAGGTCGACATGCCACCCGTCGGACTCGGCACATAGATCCCGGCGAACCCGCGCCGTTCGGTCTCCTGGCATAATTCGACGGTGAGGCGGCGGCGTCCGGGCATGGCGATCAGGCAGAGAGCGGGAAGCGGTTCGGGCATCGTTACGTTTCCTTCGACAGAGCCTAGCGCGGCGGTTCAGCCGCCGACGCCGCGCATTTCTTCTTGAGCTGCTCGAACAGTGCCTCGCCGACCTCGCCGGTATCGGCTTCGCCTGACGCGAGCTGGAACTCGCGGATCGCCGTGCGCGTCTGCGGCCCCACCGTGCCGTTGGTCGTGCCGCGATAGTAGCCGAGGTGGCGCAGCAGCACCTGGACGGCCTGGGCCTGCTCCGCCCTGTCGGTGGGCCAGCGACCGAAGTCGACCTTGCACTCGACCTTCGACGGCTCGGGCTTCTTCTCGGTCGCGTCGACTAGTGGTGGTGGCGGCGGCGAGGGTTCCTCTTTGACCGGCGCGGCGGGGAGCGGCGGCAACTTCAGCGCTCGCGCGGTGCGCACCGTCTCGGTCGAAGGGGCCGGCGGAACCGGAAGCGCCGCGCGCTCGCCGCCGGGCAGGCCGGGAAGGCCGCCCCGCCCCGCCATCCAGACGGCGACGCCGGCCAGAACGAGCAGCGCCAGCACAACCGCATAGGCCACGAAGGGCATGACGGACCTCTGCCTGCCTTCCGTCTTGCCGGAAGCCGTCGCCATGAGGCTGCCTTCCCTTTCGCCCGGAATTCCCGAGCACGAAGCTACCGGGCGCCGCGCGCGCCTTCAACATCCCGGACTGGTTGCCAGCCTTGCCAGCTGGCGCACGTCCGCCATCTCCTCCAGCCGGTCCACGGCCTCGATCAGCCGCACCGCCGCATCGGCGGCCAGCGGTTCGGCGCTGAAGGCAAGGCAGCGGTGGAATTTTTCCAGATGCTGTTCGCGCGTGAGCGGGCGTGCGGGATGGGCGAGCATGGTCTCGCCGCGCCAGGTGAGCGCACGGCCGTCCCGGAGATGCACCACCACGGTCTGCGGCGCCAGCGCATTGGGATCGGTCGTGCCGTCGTCGCGCGTCTCGACGCGTGCCGCCAGCGCATAGGTCTCCGGATCAGCCAGCGCCTCGCCGCGGAAGTGCGCGAGGTCGAGCGCGCCGTGCTGCAGGGTCTTGGCGACGGCATAGGCCATGCAGAGGCGGGCATAGCTGGCGCCGGCGTCGGGCCTGGGTGGCCGGCCGACCAGGCGCACGATCAGCGGCGGCGCGATCACTTCGATGCGGGCGACGTCGGCGGCGGTGAAGCCGTGTTCGCCGCGCAGCGCCCGCACGCCTTCGATGCCGCCGTGGGTGGCGCGTCCGGCGGGAAACGGCTTGTGGCTGAACTCGGCCATGCGCCAGTCGCGGCCGAGGCTCGCCAGCACCGGCTCGAGGTCGTGGGCGCCCTCGAACAGCGGCAGGTAACCATAGGGTCCCTCGAAGACCGCGCGGGCCGCCGCAAAGCCCAAGGTGGCCATATCGCAGGACTGCAGGGCGGCCCGCGTGTTGAAGGCGATCTGCACCGGCAGGATCGGGCTGCCCTCGGTGTGCGCCTGCATGGTGCCGCTGGCCTGGGCGAGCTGCCAGGCGAAGGCCGCTTCAAGCGTAGGCCGGTCGAGGCCGAGCAGGCGGCCGGCCGCCGCCACCGCGCCGAAACCGCCGGCGGTGCCGGGGCGAAAGAAGCGAAAGCCCGCGCGCGAGGCAAGCCCGAGACCGGCGGCGATATCGACGCCCACCGCAAGGGCTGCGATCAGCTCGGCGCCGCTCGCACCACCACGCAGCTCGGCCGCCGCCAGTGCGGCCGGCAGGACGGCGGCCATGGCATGGACCACCGCACCCTCGTGCAGGCAATCGTATTCCTGGTTGTGCATCTGCCAGGCGTTGAGGAAGGCGGCAGCGGGTGCGGCGAGCCGGATCGTGCGGCCCCACACCGGCACGGCGGGCGCGCCCCAGCCGGATGCGACGCGCAGCAACCCCTCGCCGCCCTCGACCGAGGAGCCCGCGATGCCGACGCCGAGGCTGTCGAGCACGAACACCTTGGCGCGCCGGACCACGGCGTCGGGCAGGTCGACGAAGCGCGTGTCGAGCGCGTGGGCTGCGAAGTGAGCGGCGGCGGTCAAGCGCTGGTCTTAGCGCTTGCAGTCGATGAGGACGGAGAACGCGCGGGCCTTTTCACCGATGTCGGCGACGCTGAGGTCGCGGCCGCCGCCGGAAGTCTCGATGGGCACGCCGGCCGCTTGGAGGAAGGTCCGGGCGACATCGGCCTTCAGCGCGAAGTTGACGTTCTGCGGCACGTCGCGGCTGCGCGAGCCGAGCGACGCCGTGATGACTCCCACGACGTTGCCGGCGGTATCGAGCAGCGGGCCACCGCTGTTGCCGCCCTGGATCGGCGCGGAAATCTGCAGATAGCGCGAGTCGTCGCGGAAGCCGGACAGGGCACTGATGCTGCCGTTCGTCACCACGCCGCCGGAGGACAGCGTCCCCGTCATTGGAAAGCCGTAGGCGACCACCGCCTCGCCCGCGCGCACCGGCCGTCCGGCGCGAAAGACCGCGACGGCGGGCGACGGCGCCGCAATGAGGACGGCAAGGTCGTTCGAGGCATCCGCCTTGACGAGGCTGGCCGGGATCGGCGCACTGCCTTGGCGCGAGACCGTGAGCTCCCGGCACTTGGCCACGACATGCGCGTTGGTGAGCACATGTCCCTGCCGGTTGATGTAGAAGCCGGTGCCCGTGCCGACGCGCGTCGCTGCCGCGGGTGGGGCTCCGGGAGCGGCAGCCGTGGCGCCCGTGGCCTTGAAGCCGAGATAGCGCGCACTTTGGTCACGGCTGAGGCCATAGGTGAACGCCACTTGGCGTCCGGTGCTGGAGGTGCCGCTGCCGAAGCCGCTCATCGATGACAGGCCGGTGAAGGCGATGACGGCGCGCTGGCCATCGTCGCAGGCGATCAGGCCCTGGCCGGTAAGGCCGACGCCATAGGCGAAATCACCCGAACAGCGGTTGCCCTTGGCATTCTTGAGCTCGATCGTGCCGCTGCGATCGAGATAGCCGGTCGCCGAGCCGGTGTAGAGATCGTCCTCGTCGCCGACGATGCCGAAAACCGATACTGACGCGCAACCGGCGAGGGTCGCCGCGGCCAGAAGAAGCAGAAAAAGATGTGGCATCGCCGTCCCTTGAATGGTGTTCGACTATAGAACGCGGATTTTCCTGGGCCAGCAACTGTCGATTGCAATCAATGCGGGCGGCGCTCCGGCACTGCAAGCGAGAGCGTGAACTGGCCTTGCGCCAAGTCCCGCCGCATAATCGCGCGATGGGACGCGGAACAAACAAGCGGGCGCCGGCCGCGAAGGCTGCGGGCAAGACGTCGTTGCATTTGCGGATCGATTTCGGCGATACGCGCTCGATCGGTCCGGGCAAGGTCCGCCTGCTCGAACTGATCCTCGAGACCGGCTCGATCTCCGCCGCCGGCCGGGCGCTCGCCATGTCGTACCGCCAGGCCTGGCTGCTGGTCGACGAGCTCAACCGCATGTTCCACGAACCCGTCGTGATCGCCCAGACCGGCGGCGGCGGCGGCGGCGGCACGGTCATCACCGAGACCGGCCATGATATCATCAGGCTCTATCGCGGGATGGAGCGCCGCGCCTTCGGCGCTTCGACCGCCGAGAGGCGCACGCTCGCCCGGTTGCTCGCACCACCCGGCCGCAAGCCCACCCGGCGGGCACGGCCTACTTCAACACGATGAAGCCCTGCTTCTCGAAGAACGGCCGGGCGACGGGCGACTTCAGGTAGGCCACGAACGCCTCGGCATCGGGATTGGTGGAGCTGGCGAGCAGCGCCATCGGATAGACGATCGGCGGATGGCTGCCGGCCGGGAACGCGCCGATAATCTTCACATTGGGATCGGCGGCCGCATCGGTCCGGTAGACGATTCCCAAGGGCGCCTCACCGCGCGACACCAGGATGAGCGCCATGCGGACGTTCTCCGCCTGGGCGACGCGGCCGGCGACCGACGGCCAGACGCCCAGCGACTCGAGCGCCGCCTTGCCATAGCGGCCGGCCGGCACGGCGTCGATATTGGCCATCGCCAGACGGCCATCGCCCAAAGCGGCGCGCAGCGGAAAACCCTTGTCGATCCTGAGATCGACCTTCGAGTCCCTGGCCGCGATCAGCACGATCTCGTTGCCGAGGAAGTCGACGCGACTCGCCGGCTTGATCAGCTTGCGCTCGGCCACGTAATCCATCCAGGGGACGTCGGCGGAAATAAAGAGATCGACAGGAATTCCCGCCTCGATCTGCCGCGCCAGGGCCGAACTGGCGGCGTAGGAGATCTTTGCCGTCTTCCCGGTCTGCTTCGCCCAGGCGGCCGACGCCTCGTCGAGCGCATTCTTGAGGCTCGCCGCGGCCAGGACCACGGCTTCCTTCGGCCGGGCAAGGGCCGGCGTCGCTGGCGCCGGCAGGAGGGCTGCCGTCACGGCGAACAGGGCGCGACGTCGGAGCTCGATCACGACCTTTTCCTCACAACACTTCGATATATCCATTCAGATATATCGATTGTCACTCGAAGGCAAATCATCGCGACGCCTTCAGCATCTCTTCATGCCTTGCTGGTTACGCCGTCCAGGGCCTGCCGCAGGATCTGCGCCAGTTCGACCTTGCGGAACGGCTTGCTCAGCAGCAGGACGCCGGCGTCGAGCCGGCCGTGATGGACGACGGCGTCCTCGGTGTAACCCGACATGAAGACGACCCGCGTCTTCGGCTGCCGGCGCACGACCTCGTCAGCCAGCGCCTTCCCGTTCAGCGGACCCGGCATGATGACGTCGGTGAGCAGGAGATCGAAAGGCTGCGACGCTGCCTCGAGGGCGGCTAGGGCCGTCGGCCCATCCGACGCCTCGGCCACGGCATAGCCCAGGCTCTGCAACTGACCGACGACGATGGCACGAACTCTCGGATCGTCCTCGACGGCCAGGATCCTTTCGCTGCCGCCAGGCAGCGGCACGTACCCCGGCGCCGTCTCCGCCGGCGCGGCAACACTGGTCCTGGGCAGATAAAGCCTGATCGAGGTGCCGCGGCCGGGCTCGCTGTAGATCTTGATGTGGCCGTTGGACTGCTTGATGAAGCCATAGACCATGCTCAGGCCGAGGCCGGTTCCTTTGCCGATCTCCTTGGTCGTGAAAAACGGCTCGAACACCTTGTCCAGGATATCGGGGCCAATGCCCATGCCGGTGTCGCTGACGGCCAACATCACATAGTCGCCGGCGACCGCGTCGGCATTGTGGGCGACGTAGTCCTCGTCGAGCGTCTTGTTTGTCGTCTCGATGAGCAGACGGCCGCCGTCCGGCATGGCGTCGCGGGCGTTGAGACTGAGATTGACCAGCGCCGATTCGAGCTGGGCGCGATCGATTGCGGCATTCCACAGATCATCGGCAAGGATGAAGTCGATCTCGACCTGCTCGCCCAACGCGCGCTGCAGCAGCTTGCCGGTGGCGGTCACCAGCTGGTTGATGTCGGTGCGCCGCGGCTGCAGCGCCTGCTTGCGCGAGAAGGCCAGGAGCTGGCGCGTCAGATCGGCGGCACGCTCGGTCGCCTTGGCGATCTCCCCGATCCGATCGCGAAGCTCCGGAGCGAGTTCCTCGTCTTCCTCGACGGCATCGACGTTGGCCAGGATGACCATGAGGATGTTGTTGAAATCATGGGCCACACCGCCGGTTAACTGGCCCATCACTTCCATCTTCTGCGCCTGCCGCAGCTGTCCTTCAGTACGGTCGAACTCGGTCATGTCGCGACCAACGAAGAAATAGTGGCGGTCCGGATCGGACCACACGCCCATCCACATCAGGGGCACCAGGTGGCCGTCCTTGTGGACGTAACGGCTTCTGAAATTGCGGCTGGCATTGCCGTGCCGCGCCGCCCTCATTTCATTGCGTGTCGCCTCGAGATCTTCAGGACAGACGAAGTCCGTGCCGCTGCGGCCGACCATTTCGTCCGGTCGATAGCCCAGCACCCTGGTCGAACTGGGACTTACCCGCAGGACGTTGCCGTAGCTGTCCGTGACCAACATGAGATCCTGCGACGTCTCGAATATGCGCTCGGTCTGGCGCTCCGCCTCCTTGCGTGCCGTGATGTCGACGACCAGCGTCAGTCGGGCGGCTTCGCCGCCGAACTCGATGTCGCGAAGAAACACTTGTACATCGAAAATCCGTCCGCCCTTGGTTCGATGCCGCCACTCGCCGGCGTGAAGGCGGTCGCTCGGCGGCTTTCGCATCCATTGTTCTAGCCGCTCGATATCTTCGGCCGGCCTGACGTCCTTCAGCGTCATGGCGAGGAACTCGTCGCGTGAATAGCCATACTTCGAAAGGGCCGTGTCGTTCACTTCGAGGAATCTGAGCGTTTCCACCTGATAGACCCACATCGGCAGCGGCGAGTTGCGGAACAGGTAGCGGAAGTTCTTCTCGCTCTCGGCCATTCGGCTTTCATGCGCGCGCGCCTTGGTCACGTCGGAATAGGTCATGACGCCACCGCCCTCAGGCAGGGGATTGAACGTCACCGCGACGATCTGTCCGTCATCGCGTCGGCGTTCACCGACGAACCGCTCGCGTGATCGGACCAGGCGCAACCGGGTCGCGATGGCGGTCTCCTTGTCTTCCGGCGCATACTCGCCGCGATCGGCCAGGTCGCGAACGATGCGCTCGTAGGATTCGCCACGCACGTCGCGGTTGCCGTCGACCCTAAGCCATTCGGCGAGGCGCCGGTTATAGGCGGCGATCTTCAGTTCCTTGTCGAACAGGACGACGCCCTGGTCGATGTTCTCCAGGATCGAGTTCAGCGTCGCGGCCTGCTCGGCGGCCTCCTTCTCCCGGCGGCGAAGCTCCGTCAGGTCATGTCCGACCCCGATATAGCCCTCGAACGTGCCGTCGGCGGCGAACAGCGGCGTGCCGCTGATGCTCACCGGCCGCGACACGCCCTTGGCGTCCACGAAAGTCGTCTCGAAGTCGCGATACGGCAGGTGGTTGGCAATGTCTTCGAGATGGGCGCGCCACGCCGGATTGGCGTAATCGGTCCGGCCGATTTCGGTGCGGGTCTTGCCGAGAGCGACCGATGCCGGCAATCCAAAAATCTCGCTGAAGCGATCCGAGAAGTAGGTGAAGCGCAGATCGGAGTCCATCTCCCACCACCAGTCGGACGCAATGCCTGCCAGGAGGGAAAACTTGTCGGCCATGGCGGTCTCCATGCGTTTCGACGGCGCGCCCGCCCGAAACAAAAGTCCGCGTCGTGTTCGTACCCTGCGCCAAGTGGCTCGGTAAGGCTGTAGCAAAATACTTTGCGCTCAAAGTGCAATAATAGTAATTCCTGACTCAGGCACCCGACGAGGGCATGCTCTCAAGCGCAAACGGAGGAAGCCATGCCCGACAGCCACGCCTCTTCGGACAGATTGAGCATCGTCAATCATCTCGGCCCCGACTCGTTCGAGGCCGACGGACTGCGGCCATTCTTCGAATACCGGCCGCTCGGTCTCAAGGAGCTGACCGGCGGCAAGGTCGGCGCGCACGTGATCCGCGCCAAGCCGGGCAAGCATGCCGACGCGCCGCGTCATATCCATACGCTCCGCTTCCAGTTCGTCTATGTGCTGAAGGGCTGGGCGATCTTCGAGTATGAGGGCCATGGCCAGCACAAGCTGGTCGCCGGCTCGACCGTCTACCAGCCGCCTGGAATCAAGCACAAGGAGATCGCCCACTCCGAGGATTTCGAGGTGCTGGAGATCACCATGCCGGCGGACTTCGAAACCAAGACGGTGGCGTGAGAGGAAGTTGAAGTGAAGTTTTTTGCTGCGTTGTTCGCGCTGCTGCTTTCGCTCGTTGCCCTGCCGGCCGGCAGCCAGCAGGTTCCCAATATCCCGATCATCCAGGTCCCGCCTGGCCCGGGCGGCACCACAATAACCGGCCAGACGGCTACCAATCCCGCCCTCTATTATGTCTCCGGCACCTATGGACAGACCCTGTCGGTGAGCGTGACGTCGGCCGGCAACAACGCGTCCTTCCGGATCTATCACCCCGACACGACGGTCGCGGGCGGCGCCGACGGCCTGCCGGTCATCGCCGGACGGACGCTGCCGGATGCCGGCGCCAACGACAACGCCGTCGCCTGGATCGGCTCGCTGCCCGGGCCCGGCAACTATCTGATCGTCGTCCGCGCCAAGAGCGGCAGCACCACCTTCAGCCTGGCCGTCACGCTCCAGTAAATCGAGAGCTTGCGTTCTTGGTGCAATTATTTATTGTCACGGCATCGCGGCCAGATTGGAACGAACCCGTCTTGGGGAAGGGTTGGTTCAGACGCGGTCGCCGATCGAGGTGTGGGAGTGCCGGCGCGTCCTTCGGGGCCGCCGGCATCTCTCAAACCAGGCATCCAACTTCTTCTCGACCCGACACGCCAGGTCGTTCCATAGGAGAAGCCGCGGCGGTGCAGCGGGGAGAAGTGGATGCAGTTCGGTTGGCTTACGCTTGCAATGTCACCCTCGCCCGACGAGGACGGCGCCCGCATCGATCAGATCGTGGCCCAAGCCTGCCTCGCCGAGGAACTCGGCTTCGCCGACGTCTGGCTGACCGAGCACTATTTCACCGGCGAGAGCGTCTACAACGACTCGCTGATGTTTGCCGCAGCGCTTGCGATGAAGACCGAGCGCATCCGCATCGGCTTCGCCGTGGTCCAGACGCCGTTCCATCATCCGGTGCGGCTGGCCGTCCAGCTGGCGCTGCTCGACAACCTCAGCAAGGGCCGCATAGACGTCGGCATCGGCAAGGGCACCGTCTACAACGAATATGAATTCGTGGGCCACGGGCTGCGCAGCCACGACAGCCGCGAGCGCATGGAAGAGACGATCGAGATCCTCGAGCGCGCCTGGCGCGAGGCGCCGCTCGCCTTCGAGGGCAAGTTCCACAAGATCCACATTCCGGCACTCCGGCCCAAGCCGGTGCAGCAGCCCGGCCCGCCGCTGTGGCGCAGCGTCATCTCGCCGGGCTCCTTCACCGAATGCGGCAAGGCGGGCGTGCCGATCCTGACGGCGCGCCTGCCGGTGCCGCGCATCAAGGAGCGCTGGGCGCTCTACGAAGCCGGCATCGACGCCGGCGGGCACGATGCGGCAACGAAGGCGCGGCTGCTGGCGCAGAGTGCGCTGTGGCGCAACGTCTACGTGGCCGAGTCGAACGCCCAGGCCGAGGACGAGCTCTCCGAATTCCTGGTCGAGACACGCGCCCACATGATGCACGTGCGCGAGGCCTACAATCCAGCCGACTTCACGCCCGACCCGGTGACGCTCAACGCCTGGACCGATCCTGCCGTGCCCGATTCGGAAGCCATCCCCTTCGTGCTGTCGACGGGATCGCTCTACGGCACGCCGGCCCGGGTGCGCGAGCAGGTGGCCGAGCTGCGCGACGTCGGCGTGCAGCACCTGCTCTGCCAGACCGGCTTCGGCGCCATGAGCCATGACCACAACATCGCCTCGATGCGCCGCTTCGGCGAGCAGGTCATGCCGGCGTTCAAGTAGCTAGCAATCGCCGACGCGCTTGCCGCTCAGCGCGCTGCTGCCCTTGAGCGTCGTACCGGACTTGTCCTTGGCGACGATCTGGCCCACGCCCTCGTAGCTGGTCGCCGTGAAGGTGATCTCGGCCTTGGCGTCGATGCCGGCCACTTCGGCGGTCGGCGGGCACGACAGGGTGGACTGCAGGACGCCGGACTGCCTGGCCCCGCCCTCGTACTTGCAGCCGTGCTGGGTCATCTCTTCAGGCGAGGGAAACAGCAGGCGCTCCAGCTGCGCTTCGGCCGCCTTCAGGCACACCTTGCGGGAGCTGGCCGGGATCGGCTGCACGCCCTCCATCGTCGTCTTCTCGGTCGTCTCCCACTCTCCCGCCTGGATCGCCGTCTGTGCCCCGGCCGGCCCGGTCATCAGCGCCACCGCGGCGATCGCCGAAATTGCGAACGATTTCATCACGCTTCCACTCCTCGAACATTGTCGTCCGCGAGCATAGCGCGAGGGCCTTGGCCGTTTCGCTAGAAAAGACGGCGCCCTCCCTCACTCTTGCCAAAATCGGCAGGGAGAAGGACGCTTCGTCATGCCCGACGCCTCTCACGCTCCTTCTTCGTCCCGCGAACTCGACGTCGCCATCGTCGGCGGCGGTCTGGGCGGGCTCTACGCCATCCATCGCCTGCGCGGCCTCGGCCTGAAAGTCCGTGCCTACGAGGCCGGCTCCGGCGTTGGCGGCACCTGGTTCTGGAACCGCTATCCCGGTGCGCGCTGCGACGTCGAAAGCCTCGAATACTCCTACAGTTTCTCCGACGAGCTGCAGCAGGAGTGGAAGTGGCCGGAGCGCTACGGCAACCAGCCCGAGATCCTGCAGTACATCAACCACGTCGCCGACCGCTTCGATCTGCGTCGCGACGTCGAGCTCAACACCCGCATCGTCTCGGCGCTGTTCGACGCGAAGGTCGGGCTGTGGACGTTGCGTACCGACAAAAGCGAAGAAGTGCGGGCGCGCTACTGCGTGATGGCGGCAGGCAACCTCTCGACGCCGCGCGTGCCCGACTTCACGGGCATCGGCGACTTCAAGGGCAAATGGTACCACTCCGGCCTGTGGCCGCATGAGGGCGTCGATTTCACCGGCTTGCGCGTGGGCGTGGTCGGCACCGGTTCCTCGGGCGTGCAGATGATCCCGCTGATCGCCCGCCAGGCCAAACACCTGCATGTCTTCCAGCGCACCGCCAACTTCAGCCTGCCGGCGCGCAACGGACCGCTGGAGCCCGGGCGCGAGCGCACCCACAAGGCCGAGTATCCCGCCCGCCGTCGCGCCGCCTACGACACGCCGTTCGCGATCGGCGGCTTTCCCAAGCCGACCAAATCGGCGCTCCAGGCCTCGCCCGAGGAACGCGACGCCGCCTACGAGGCCAAATGGCAGGAGGGCGGCAGCATCAGCTTCCTCTATGCCTACACTGACCTGCTGGTGAACAAGCAAGCCAACGACACCGCTTCGGAATTCGTGAGGAACAAGATCCGCGGCATCGTGAAGAATCCGGCCGCGGCCGAGCTGCTGGCGCCCAAGGATCATCCGATCGGCACCAAGCGGCTCTGCCTCGATACCGGCTACTACGAGACTTATAACCGGCCGAACGTCACCCTGGTCGATGTGCGCCGCGATCCCATCACGGAGATCACGCCCTCAGGCCTGCGCACCGGCAAACAGGCATTCGAGCTCGACGCCATCGTCTTCGCCACCGGCTTCGACGCCATGACCGGCGCGTTGCGCGAGATCGACATCCGCACGACCGACGGCGCGGTGCTGGCCGACAAGTGGGCGGGAGGCCCCCTCACCTATCTCGGCCTGATGGTCGCGGGCTTTCCCAACATGTTTGTCGTCACCGGCCCCGGCAGCCCCGGCGTGAAGACCCAGATGATCGCCTCGATCGAACAGCATGTGGATTGGATCGCGGGTTGTCTGGATCACCTGCACAGGCAGCAGCTCGACCGCATCGAGCCCGCCCCGCAGGCCGAGAGCGCGTGGGTTCATCACGTCAACCAAGTGGCTGACAGCACGCTCTATCCGCTGGCCAATTCCTGGTATGTCGGCGCAAATATTCCCGGCAAACCGCGCGTGTTCATGCCTTATGTCGGCGGCTTCGACCGCTACAAGCAGCGCTGCGATGCCGTGGCTGCCAAGGGCTACGAGGGTTTCGCGCTCTCACGAACCAAACTTACAGTCGGCTGAGCGTTTTGATTGTCTCGAATCGGACAGTGGCTTTCTTCTCCCGACTGGCCTCCTAAACTGGCACCGGTTGGGAGGGGTCTCATGGACCGCGGTTTGGTCGCGCCACTCAGTCCGAACGAAGAAGTCACGCTGCGGCGCGTGGCCTACGGCGTGGTGAAAGCGAAACGGCTGCAGCTTGCGCATCTCACGCGCCTGAAGAGCCTGGCGTTGATCGAAGACCACGACGGCGCGCTCAGCCTGACCGCGATGGGCCGGCAACGACTCGCCAATTCACCCGTCGCCCGGCTCGACAAGACGCCAATCGCGGTCGACGACAGCGTCGCTGCCCTGGCGAAAGCGCTGAAGGTAACCAAACTCTGATTGTCCGTATTCGGACAGTCTCGCGACGGCAGCCGTCGTCGTTGCTATTAACCATTCCGTCAGGCAACGTCGTGTAACCGCCTGCTGAGCTCGTTTTCGGGCCGGACTGGCGGCCAGGAGTTCAGGTGCTCTTGCCCCAAACGGGAGAAAGGCACGTGAATTCACCTCACACCGGCCCCCGCAATCGGCTCCTCGCCGTTCTGCCGGCTGTGGATCTCGACCTCCTGCAACCTTCGCTCGAACTGGTAGATCTCGAGGCGCGTCAGATCCTCGAAATGCCGGGCACGGCGATCACTCATGTCCATTTCGTTGAAAGCGGTCTCGTTTCCGTGGTTGGCACGTCGGAGCCCGACCATCGCATCGAGGTCGGCATGGTGGGACATGAAGGCATGACCGGCCTCGGCGCGATCCTGGGCGACGACCGGTCGATGAACGAAGCGCTGGTCCAGTCGACCGGCTCGGCCTGGCGCCTTGCGACGCCGGCGCTGCACAAGGCCATGGGCGAGAGCGCGACGCTCACCGCGACGCTCCTGCGCTACGTCCACGTCTTTTTCGCGCAGGCGAGCCAGACGGCGCTCGCCAACGGGCGCGGCAAGCTCGACGAGCGCCTCGCCCGCTGGTTGCTGATGTGGCACGACCGGCTGCGCGACGACAATCTCGTCATTACCCACGAATTCCTGGCGCTGCTGCTGGGCGTTCGCCGCCAGGGCGTCACCGTCGCCCTGCACGATCTCGAGGGCCGGGGATTGATCAGGTCGACGCGCAGCCTGGTCAGGATTCTCGACCGCCGTGGCCTGCAACAGGCAGCAAACGGATTCTACGGCGCGCCGGAGGCCGAATATGCTCGTGCCATCGGCCTCGGATCGCGGCGCCCCGCCTGACGGTTGGCCGTCACCTTCTCCCGCCGCGGCGTCCCCGCCGCTTGACCTTTGGGCGCGGCTTGTCGTCGATCCCGACCGGTGAGGACGTCTCGGTCGAGACCGGCGTCGGCGGCGTCTGGCCTGACAGACGCAGCGTGCGTTCCAGCAGCAGTTCGTAGATCGGCCGGCCGCCCAGCCAGTCGGAGATGACGTGCGCGGTGACGCAGGTCACGAGCAGCGGCAGGATCAGCGCATAGGCGCCTGTCAGCTCCACCGCCAGCACGACACCGACCAGCGGTGCCCGGATGGTGGCGGCGAACAGCCCGCCCATGGCGGTGATGGCGACGGCCGCCGCCATCGACGGCGGCACCGGCACACCGCCCGACGCCAGCGCGCCTTCCATCAGTATGGCGACGCCCAGGCCTACCGTGGTGGCAAGCGCCAGCATCGGCGAGAAGATGCCGCCCGGCACGCCGACCGGATAGCTCGCCATGGTGCCCGCGAAGCGCAGCACTGCGACCAGTGCCAGGGTGGCGAGCGGCAGGTCGCGCGCCACCAGATGCGGGATCAGCAACTCGCCGCCGCCGACCGCCTCGGGCAGCACGATGGCAAGCGCTCCCACCGCGGCGCCCACGGCCAGGGCCGGCACGAAGGGCACGCGCCGGAAGGTGGCGGCGGTCCAGTCGAGGGCACCCAGAAGGCAGTAGTTGAAC
>Ga0207952_1000573_pt1 | contig 26478 bp, 33 predicted proteins | sample SubbioR12Aug_8Ca_FD_184831 | JGI IMG/M metagenome (GOLD analysis project Ga0207952, IMG submission 184831) | Serpentinite rock and fluid subsurface biosphere microbial communities from McLaughlin Reserve, California, USA - CR12Aug_8Ca (SPAdes) | ecosystem: Environmental > Terrestrial > Deep...
ATTGTTTCTGCTTCTGAACTCATGATTATCTATCATAAAAAAATTGTCTTAAAAAGTTATGGGTAAATATTTTGATGGGCTGGTTAGTTTTTTGTAACTATAATTCAAATTCCTGGCGACATTTCTCACATTTTCCTCTTTCTTGCCCAGGAGGACCAAGAAGGAATACCTTACCAATTGTCTTACATAAAGGACACATACCAGTAGTTGCATTTTTTGGACCACTACGTATGATTTTCTGAGTTTTTCTACGTCCCATATGTTTACCTCTGAAATCGGTCTATTAAGTTTAATTTTTCAACGCCTAAAGGGGATTCCAAACAGGCCTGAATTCAATACAAAAATAACCAGCCATCTATGAAAAATATCAATTAATCAAAGATTCTAGACATCTTAGATTTTTGTCAATTTCATCATATTAAAAATTGAAGAGTCGATAAAAAATAGAAAAGGAAAAAAAGATTCAGAAAATTTACAATCTAGGAATGAATCCTAATGAGGTGTAAAGTTCCATTAGTCTTTTGATTGATGTATCCTTTTTTGTAGTAGATGATAATTTAGATAGTATGTTTTGAGCCTCTGCTAGTGCATCAGTTTTGAGAATCAATGTTGCACCGAGTGTTTTACCATCATTTGCTTTCATCACAGCACCATAGTAAGAACATTGTCCTTTTGGAATGACATTGTTTACACCAAGTGTTACTTTTTCTACATCTGATTTAAGATCAATCATAGCAACAGCTAATGGGTAATCTGTAGCACACGCTTTTACTATATAGCTCCAATATGGTGAACCCTTCTTGTATTGTTCAACTTTGACTTTAGTCAAGTATTTACTAATAGATCCATCACCGCCAACATATGGTGCAGCTTCTGTGCTTTGCAGTGGAGCTATAACTAACGAACCTACTAATGCAGCTAATGTAAAGAAGATTATTTTTTTATTCATAAATTCACCTCCTCAGAGAATTGATGAGTATGAAATTTACTTTTAGCAAAAGAAATCAAAGTATCACAGGATAAATGAGTACCTGTGATGATGTTCCTTTGGCAATGAAGACATTTTCTAATAGATGCTCTTTTACAAACCAAGCATACAGCTATGGGAGCCAAAGGACCATCACAGTTTTCACATGCATACAAAAAATTACATGGGAAATTAGAAGAGACAAAATTGTTTTCTGGTCTGTTTTCAAATGCTGGGGAGTCTGGTAATTGAGGAGAATGACGATTATTTGAAACCAGTCTTTGATTTTGTTCTTCTATGTGACTCATTAAATCATATTTCACAGTTTGTTATTAGACAATAACTTAGAATTTGTGGCATGCCTTGATTTTGATTATTTTTAAAACAGTTTAAATCACTGAATGACTTGATGTGAATTCATTGAAATTATCTACAATGTTAATTATAGGAACATTTGGAATTTTTCTAATTTTTGGCGTTTATGGATATTATTCATTTTCAATATCAATTCAAGAGGTAAATAAGTTACTTACAACAAGAAATGAGGGATTTGCATTTAACATGATGCAAGATCTTGATGAATATATCGATAAAAGAATTGAAGATTTTAGACAGTTAACAAAACTTCCAATAATTCAAGAGTCATTAGTGAAATCTAATCAAGAATTTCTTCATAGACAACAAGTAGAAAAAATAATGAAAGAACATGATCCTCTTACCAATATTGAAGATCAACCGTTTATTTCACCAACTGTGAACACTGAATTGATATCAGAGTTAACCGATGTAATAAATTTCTATAAATCGGAATATGATTACGATGTTGTATCAGAATTATACATTACAAATATCTATGGTGCAAACGTTGCAATAGATTCTGAAACATCAGATTATAGACACGATGATGAAAAATGGTGGCAAGAATCAAAGTCAAAAGGAACATACATAGGAGAAACAGAATATGATGAAAAATCTAAAAATTACATCACAATAATAGGTTTGAGAATAGATGATGAAAATGGTGAATTTTTAGGAGTACTTAGAGTTTCATTAACATTGATTGATTTAATTCATGAATTTATCAATGATGCAGAAATTCTCAATTTACAAAACAGATCAATATTACTAATTAATGAAAAAGGGCAAACGATATACTCAAATGGAATTCAAGATTTCCGAGAATCTCAAGCTGTTTCTTATTTTGATTTAATTCAACCTTTGAAGGATGTAGGAACTATAGATATTTCTAATAATGCAGATGAACCTATTTTCATCTCATATGCAAAATCTACAGGGTATAAACAATTTGAAGGGTTTGGATGGACATCGGTAGTTGACCAATCTAGTTCATCATTTACCGAAGAATTTGTTGATCTGAAAAATTCTTTTCTCGTAATATCAATTTTGGGAATGGTATCATCAGTAATGATTGGGCTTGTTTTATCATATTTTATTTCAAATCCATTACGGCTGTTAAGTAAAATGGCAAAACAGTTCTCAGGAGGAGATTTTGACTCAAATTTCAAAGGTTCTAAAATTATGGAGATTAACATGATTGGTAATTCATTTAATGCGATGGGTCAAGATCTTAAAAAATTAATTGAAACTGAAAAAAAATTAGCCGAATCCCATGCAATGATGAAAAATGAAAGACTAGGAGCAATTGGCCAGCTTTCAGCAAGTATGGCACATGATCTAAAAAACCCACTTGCCACAATTAAGACATCAGCAACTATAATTCAAAAACAAATAATCAACGCAGATCCTGAAATAGAAAAGGCGATGCAGAGAATGGATAGAGCGATATTTCGCATGTCACATCAAATAGATGATGTTTTAAATTTTGTACGAACCACTCCATTGAATTTATCTGAAAAAAGAATAACAGATATCATAAACGAGTCAATTGATTCCTTAGAAATACCAAATAATATTAAATTAAAAATAACAGATTCAGATTTCATAATTTTATCCGATACAAAAAAATTAGAAACCGTTTTTACAAATATTATTTTAAATGCAATTCAAGCAATTGGCAATGTAGAAGGACGTATAGACATAAAATCACAGATCATAAATGACAGTGTTAAAATAGAAATATCCGATTCTGGACCAAATATATCATCAGAAATATTAGATAAAGTGTTTGAACCACTTTTCACAACCAAGGAAAAAGGAACAGGTTTGGGTCTTTCATCATGTAAAAATATCATAGAACAACATGGTGGAACCATCTCAGCTCATAACAATCCAACCACATTTACAATAATACTTCCAAAAAAGACAAAAAATCAGTAAGAGATTTTAACAGAAAACCAACATACTTTACAATGGATAAAAAAAAGATCATTCTTATCGTTGATGATGACGTAGATCTTTTAGAAAATACTGTATTTTTGATAAAAAGTGCAGGATATGATGTAGTAATGGCTCAAAATGGTGTTGAAGCTGTTCAAAAATACAAAGAAACTAACCCAAATCTGGTTTTAATGGATGTAAGGATGCCTATTATGGATGGATATGACGCATTTTTTAAGATCAACCAATATGACTCCAATGCCAAAGTAATTCTAATAACAGCATATGCACATGATGAGAAAAAACACACCAAAGCAAAAAGCCTTAATCTAATTGATACAATCTCAAAACCATATACTATTGAACAGCTTGAAAATATTATCTCAAAAAATATTTAGGATTTAAGCTTCTTAATTTGTTTGAATCTGTTTGTATAAAACGATATTGCCTCATCGACAAATTTATAGTACCATTTTTTTAATTCAGGATCATTATCTAGTAATTTTTTCCATTGCTTAGTATTATTAGTTGATTTCTTGGATGAGATTAAAAGATTAGTATAAAACCAATAGGATATCTGATTGGCAAGATCTTCTTCGTTTATCTGCTCAAAATTATTTTGATATTTTACATTAATGTATGTCATCAATTCATAAATTGGCAGAGATGTAATATTAGAGATTTGAATATTATCCATAAACATTCCAGATGCCAATGTCTTTAATCGGTCTGTATCATTTCCTATAATAGATTTTATATAATTCCATTTTCCAAAAATTTGTGGCAATACATTGGCATATTTTTCTGCCATCTTTTCAATATCTTTTTCTGATAAATTCATCACATCAAGACAATATAGTATTCCATGAAGAGACAATCGGTAAAGATCAGATGGTGCTTTTTGAATATTTTTTCCATCTTTTACTACTAGACCAACATCTAACAAACCCATAGTATGTTTTCCTCTAGCCATTCTTCCAACTAATAGTCTACGATAGTCTTTTTCTTGTGTTCTAATATTAGAAGAGTCTGAAAGATGTGTTTTTGCCATACCCCATGTAGTGAGTTTACCATTTACTGCTAGAATCTCAAGTAATCTCTGCACATTTTCATGATGTTTTGGACCTTTTCTATTTCGGTACGAATATTGCCCAAAAATACGATGTGCTGTAGGCCTAGTGTATTGTTTGTATGCTGAAAGATTCCCATAAATTGCACCTTGTTCTTTGATTGATGGCATGCCACAAATCAATATGTATCAGCATATAATAATCTACAAAGATAAATTTATGATAAAAACCATAAAAATGTACATTTTAGAATTTAATCCAACATGTAATATTGATAAGATTAGAACTGACTGATACCAGATATGGAATCAATGAACATGTATGTATTAATAATTTTAGGATGTATAGTCATAATTGTTACAATATTTTTCAGTTTAAGTTTAGATAAAAAAATTATCAAGCCACTTATCAAAAATTATGTAATATCAGATATACATATAAGATTAGAACAATCAAAATCGTTTAGTTTATTGACAACAAACGCCAAATTTAATGCTATATGAAAAATAAAAAAGATGTTTTTGATATAAAGATTATTTTTGCATTATTTTTAATAATTGGAGTTATAATATATCCAGTAGCTAGTTTTGCAGAATCATATGTCAGTTTAGATAAAAAGTCATACATAATTGGAGATAAAATTAAAATTTCAGGAATAGTTGTTTATGAAGAAAATGTGCCTATTGTTGTTCAGATTCGTAGTATTTCAGATTTAGTTGCAATAAAGCAATTTTTTCCTTTAAAATCAGGATCATTTTCAACAGATATTGATGCAGTCGGTCCTAAATGGGAACAAGCAGGATCATACACTGTAATTATTGCATATGGTGGTGAAAAATTTGAAAAGATTTTTAATTTTTCTACTACCAATACAACTGAAAAAAATAAATCTGAACAAACAAAACATACTCAAGAAATAATCCAATCGCAAAAACCTAAATCAAAGATTTCAATATCAAATTTTCCAGATCCCATGCTTTCTCCAAACTATTATATTAATTTGTATAATAATGATTCAGATTTTAAAAAATTATTTGATACTTCATTTCCCGAATATAGAATTCAAGAAGTAGTAGGGTACAAATTAACAGATATTTCTGGATTTCCTGATAATGATTTATCTCCACAATATTATGTAGATAGATATTCAAATGAACCAAGATTTAGAGTATGGTTTGATTCGCAATTTCCTGATAAAACAATTTTTGATATTGTGGGCATATCTGAAAAAACTAGACCTACGATGCCTAGTTGGATTAAACAATATGCTCAACTATGGGCCACAGGAGAAATAACAGATTCGCAATTTACTTCAGGAATTACAGAATTAATTCAAAAAAAGATACTTTTACTGAATGACGATATAATAAAAACAAAAAATTCAGATAACAACATCCCATCATGGTTTAAGAATACTGCAACATGGTATTCAAATGAAACAATTACAGAAGATGATTTTTTACTTGGGTTGCAGTTTCTTATTGAAAAAAAGATAATTACAATTCAAACTTAAAGAATCATACTAAATAAGACAAACATACTCAAATAATTGATATGTAACTTTTAATAATCAAATAAAGCATAAGTGAGTATTGAATTTAAAGATATTATTTCTAATTGTTATAGTATTTACTTTTGCAGGATTGTTATTTTCAACGTCATACGCTGATGTAGTATCACCAAAAAAGCAATTATCTTTCGGGATTGATTTAGAAGATATTTCATGCAAAGAAGGATTCATGCGTGTATATTTACTAGAACATGAAACTCCTTCATGCGTAAAGATTTCATCAGTAAAAAAATTAGTACAAAGATATATGATTTCAGATTTTGATCTAAAGCAGTTTGAAAAGAAAGAAAAAACAACACTTCAAGAAGTTGGTTCCGTTAAAATAGAATCTACTTTTCAGTCTCTTACAAAAACGGGTAAATCACAAATTCCAGTATATGATGTGATATTCAATGTTTGTTCTATATCGCAATCTATCGAATCCCCAGTAATTGAACTTAAATCAAATGTCGAGAAAAAACAAATCCAACTTGCAAATAACGTTGAAGCAAAGTCATGCCAAATATCCGTTGGACAGATTCAAGCTAGTAATCCAGAATCAATATCAATACAGTTAATCAACAAGGGTACAGTTTCTCAAAAAATTAATGATTTAACGTTAACCATTAATAATTTACAACTTGAGCTTGAAACTCAAAGAAAAAATCTTTCAGAATTAATTAAGAATAAATCTGAAAAATCATCTGAAGTAAGTTCAACAATTGAACAGATTTCCAAACTAAGAAAACAGACCAACGATGTACGCGATGAACTTAATTCATATCTATTATCATTGAATCTTACACCTACAACTACTAAAGATACTTTAAAGATACCACCACCAATTCCACGAAAAGCATCAGAAGGAATGACTGTTAAAATTATTTCAAAATATGACAATCCAATAAAAAACAATTACGATATTGCATTTGAAGCTTGTACAGGAAAAGAAATTTTGAGAATTCCCATAATTACAATAAGTTCAGATTTAGAATCAAAGACAACTCAATTAGGTGATAAAATATCTCCAAACTCTTGTTTGGTTTCTGGAACTAAGATAAGTGCCAGTGATCCAAATACCATACAAATAAGATATGAAGATAGCGGTGCAAAAGCCCAACAGATAGATGATTTAGATAAAAAACTTGATGAATTAAATAAACAATTCTCAGAAGTAAAAAGATCCCTTAATGATTTAATTAACATCAAACCTCGTCCTACTGACTTTGCACAAAAGGCAGATGACATATCACAGAACATAATAAAATTAAGAGAAGATATCTTACACATAAAGTCATTAAAATATAAAATTTTGAGTACTGAGTAATTTTTTGCTTAGAAATTAATTCAGATAGAATAATTTAAGTAATTTTTAGAGAAAATCAAATTCTCAGATTACCAGATTTAACATGTACGTATTTTGATAAATCCAAAATATTCTCTATTTTGATATCTGATTGATACTTGGCATTTACATATGTCCTGTAATCATTACATGTGTCCTTTTTTAGAATTTTGTCAGTGATCCCAATATATTGTTCAGATTTTGACTGTATTAGAAAAGCAGGTTTTAGAATTGTAGTATCTGTACATGCTTTGAATTTAACTAAAAACTTTTCAGAGTCTGTAGAAATGGAATATAATATCTTAACATCAGCTTTTTTACCCATTTTATTGTGAGATAGTAATTCAAGATTTGAATAATATTTATCAATTTTAGTTTTTCCGACAAAATTCCAATCTGAATTTTTGTAAAGTTTTATACAATTGTATATAGATTGTCTGTCCTTATATTTTTCTTGAAATTTCAGACTTCCCATCTCCTTGTATCTAACATACATTTGCTTGCACATTTTGTCATCAACTTTCACCTCAGCAAAAGATAACGGAATGACAATTACAGGCAGTAAGAGTAAAAAAATGGAAAAGATACCCATTCGGTTTAGGTTATGTGTTGTTATCATCAAATCACTTTAAGAAAATTTGAAGAAAAAATTACAACTATTGGAGATAAAACATCTAGGACTGTAATGGATGCAGATATACAATGGATTTCTTCGGTTTTGTGTGTTTGCGTATTTAATTTGCTAAATCAATAGTATTATTGTATAATTATTGGTTTGTGGCATGCCATAAACTATCAGAGAATATTTCTCATTTAGATAATGAAATTTTATGGCGCGGGGAGAGGGATTTGAACCCACGGGTCATTGCTGACATGGGATTAGCAATCCCACGCCCTACCAAGCTAGGCGATCCCCGCACAGACTGCCTTGAATTAATCTGTAAATAAGTCAAACTTTTTCTGATATTATTTGTAGGTCTACAGGTCTACCATAGTCTATTTGTGATAGATTGTGAGTAAACCAAAGTCTTTTTGATCTACCAATCCTATACAAGTTTATGAAAACAGTATCTACAAAATTGGACAAAGAAACTTTTGAGAAATTCCAAGAGATGTGTAATCATGAGGGTCAATGTATGTCCGAAAGTCTTAGAGATTCAATCGAGAGAGATATCCAAGCATATGAAGAAGGATTGGAAATGGAAAAAGAACAGAAGAAACCAATGATTTTAGCAAGAACTCAAGCAAAAAATGTAAGAGTAAGTTATGATGATGGTAAGACTTGGCATGACGTAAGTTAGGAAAACATTTGATTAAGAAACATTAAATCTCTTTATGATTCAGAGTGAATAATATGAGAATCTCCCCTCGATTCCACTCAATTGAGTATCTTAGCTAAATCGAGGGGGTCGCGTATTCTCAATATATAACGGTAAAACTAGTATATACATCTCATGAAATAGGCATGGATTTTTATATTTCAAAATCATGAATAAAAATTCTAATTTCCAAAGACAGAGAATTTAAAATTTAATTTTGTGTAAAACGAACATTAGTATTTGTACTATATCCATCAAAATTTTCATAAATGTTGATTACCTTATCTCTGAATTTTTCATAATTTTTTCTATTTCTAGTTCCAGTTCTCATACCTAAGCTTTTTCTTAATTCCTTTTGGTTCATCGGTTTGGATTCCACTGTATAATATTTTTTCATTAAAATCCAAATTATGTCATAAGCTTGTGTGTTTGGCTGATTACCTTCAAAATAGAAGTCATGTTCTACATATTTTTTGATGTTTTTACACATTGTTTTGAATTTTCCTTGACCTCTCCAACAAGGTAGACTAAAAACCATATTCATCCATTGATCAGATGTTCTTAATTCCATTATGACGTCAATGTATTTTTTATTGAATATAGGTATTCAATTATGAAGGGTTTAGAAAAACAATATCTCTATCTTCTTCCATAACGATTATCGAGTATTCTTTTGTTATTTTTATCTACTTTATAATGACATTTACCACATACTTCTACTGTCCAAGCAAGTGGATTTGAATTATCATATATCACATGATGGAGATATGTAGGTCCTGAATATTGGGGGTTGCCTGCTCTTTTACAAAAATAGCATATTCCTGTTCTAATATCTTGATCATACACTATTTTCTTACCTCGAAATGTTATAGTTTTATTTTTCCAATATTCTCGATTTTTTATTAGTTCTGTCACTGTAGGCCGTGGTTCTATAATTCTTGGATACATGTAATGTATATCAGATTAGAAATGATATAGACAACTTTGAGCAAACTTGGTCTAGACCAACTTTAATGAAAATAGTCTAGTAATAGTAGATAGTCGTAAGAGTAGTGATGACAAGCATAGATAGAATTGAAAAAGTTGTTGAAATTTTACAAAATTTAGGAAGGCTTAGGAGAACTGAACTTGCTAAACGACTAATGAAGGAAGGGGATATGACTAAACAAACTGCTTACAATGCAATTGATGAATCTGTAGAATTAGGGAAGGTAAAACGAGAAGAAAGACTTAGAGGAAAAGAGATGATGGCATTTTATACCGTTCATTTCGATATTGAAGAAAATGAAAAATACATCTATGAATTTTTTGAGAAAGGATTAAAACAATTTGATTTTAGATTTGAATTTTTTAAAGATAAATTTGCAAATTTAACTACGGAGGAAAAGGTAATAGGATTAAAATCATTTGATTACCTGTGTTTATCCATTCATGTTGCAGTTGGGGCATTATGGCATAATTTTGGTAGATCCAATGAATGGCAAACACTACTAGATAAAGCAAATTCAAAAAATATCCAAATTAATGAACTAATGAATTCTACTCCAAATGAAGAACAAGCAATAATAAAAAAAAATATTCTAGAAAAAAAGACGGATATCATCAATGATGCCTTTATTGAACTTGATGAATTTCTTGAAGAATTAAGGGGAAAATAATCCAAATTGAATTAATCTAGCCAGAAAACAAATCGTACATTTTTTTCAAGTTTGAAAATACTGTATCTATTACGAAGTGTTTTTAATGAGGCTTGATGAAACAGAAAGCGTAACAGCCAGTTACTTCTCGATTTGGAATCGAGTTTTTCTTTCTATTTCTATCAAGTTATCTGAAAGTGATTTTCACCAAAGGGTTGGAATCCTTTTTTACTTTCAGATATACAATTACATTGAATTTCACAGATAGTACTTTCTATTTGTGACTTATCCAATTATAATCTCCTCGCAAGAGATAAGACATATGACGGTATAAATGATTTGGCAGTTTTTTCTAAAAATTCGGTGGAAAAATAATGATAATGGTCTAATGACTTTCTATTTTTTAGTTTAATATTTTCAAGGAATCGATAATAATCTGAACCAATTCCTTGACCATCATTGATGAAATCTTTTCTTGGATTTTTGTATCTGTTTTTGATGTTGTTTCTTGTCATTTCTTTTTTATCTACAGCTTGCTCTAGAGTTTCTTTTGCTTTCCAATCTTTTGAATTTACTAATCCTACAAATTCATAATCTGGTGGCTCTCCCTGTCCTACAAATTCAAAATCTACTAGCATACAACCACAATAATCACAAAAATCCGTTTCATCATCTTCCTCAACTTTGAATCTATCTGCATACTTTGCCCTATATCCTAAGGAACCAAACCACGTGATGGAATGGACATCATCAGATACTCCTGCATGAGATAGTTGATAATAGATAGTGGAATGAAGTGAATCTCTCAAGCCTTTGTTTTTGATTACCCACCCATCAGAATCAGATATTTTCCTTGTATTGATTATCCAACCAAAACCAACTACATGAAAATGAGGTCTAGTGACCCATTGACCTGTTTTTTCATCTAATGAAAATGGGTGATAAATCATCAAACCACCCTCAATTCCAGCATGTTCTATCAGTTTTCTAGCCTTATTTTTGAGCTGATCAAATGAAATGAATTTGTCATTCCATGATGGGGATACGATAACATGAATTGGATTGAGATATTTTCTTTGAAATTTTGGGTGTCTTGCAAATTGAAGATGTTTGAAAACTTTAACATAATTTTCAATTCTTGTAGTTGCTCTGTGTGATTCTCTTGCTAACCATTTCTCAAGCCAACAATATTCACACTTTGAACGAAAGCAAGAACGCTTTGAATGTCTTACAAACTTTTTATTTTCAGGATGACCAAAGACGTTATCGCATCCTTTTGTTATCCATTGACCACAAGTGTCTTTTCTTTCAAATGTTCCAGGTAATCTCCAAACAAGTTTTTTTAAAAATCCTTTTGGCGTTTTGTAATCCTGAGTCAATACAATATCTTGCCAATTAGATTCATCATGTGATTTTAACCAAGATTTTTGTTTATCTGTTAATTGTTTTTTTGTAAATATTGCTTTAGGTTCTATAGTGTCTTTACTTCGCTTTTCTGGCAGTAGATACCAATCTTCATGTAGTGTTAATTGAGTCATTTCCATAAAAATAAAATCTTCGTATGATTATGCAGATAGTATCCATAACCTGTTCTTTTGTTAAATCCTCATTCTGTTTTTCCCAATATTCTCTATGAAAAACAATGTCGTGAATCCATCTAGTAGATTGTTGTGAATCAATTAACATTGTATTACATAAGGAACAAAAACTCAATTTATGATATCTCCTCTTAATTCATTTAATGCACATGCAACTAATTCTCTAGTTGTATGAACTCTAATATGATTACCACATGACGAACAATCTTCATCTATACTGTCATCATAATCTTCTAGAAATTGTTCAGGTCTTTGTGGTTTTTTCTTAGGGTCGATATTTTCAAAAAATGAATTTTGGTTACTTTCATTCATCAGAATCTTCCTCCTCTGCGATTTCACCTTGTTTTTTGGCACCTGTGGGATCCATCAAACTTAGAATGATGGATTCGTAAGTGTCCTTTTTTGTGCCTAATTTGTCAAGTTTTTCCTTTGTATCCTTGCTTAATTGAACGCAAGAAATGTCATCTTTTCGACTAGGTTTTTGGCTATTTCCATTCAAGTTAATGTAGAAACTATAGAATACTTAATAGGCAAAGTAGCCTATTTTTTGAGAATAAGATGAAATGTAATATTTGTCACAAAAAAATGGTAAGTGTTTACATAACTGAACCAAAATCAACTTCAAAATCTAAGAAACCTATTGGTAAGATTTGTGTGAAATGTGGAATAATAGATTCGATTACCCCATATTTTCAAAAATTGAAAAAACAAATCGAAATAGAAGAGGAAAAAGAAAGACAAACAATAGGCTATCATGAAAAACCAAAACATCAAAGAGAACATCCATTCACTTGTTGGCATTGTCGTTCTAAAAGATATAGTGTGAAAGAGAAAATTGGACCTATGTGGGCTTCATATCCAAATTCAGATGGATCAATAAACTATCAATTAAACAATCCATACATATCTTACACTTGTGCAAAATGTAAAGAAATTTCTAGAACGTCATTACAAATGCCTTATCCATTACCAAAAAAATATTTACAGCATCCTAAGGATTAAAAATTATTGCAATAGGAAAAATCCTATTGCAACTATTGCGTTTCCAAACAAGACATAGAACCCTGTAATTTGAGATTTATCAAATTCAAACAGACCATTCAATCGGCAAATTGAAGTATATGAAATTGTAATTACCATGAAGAACGGTTTTGTTTGATTTTGTGACTAAAAGTTGTAACTTCAATTAAGATTCTAATTTAGATAAAACTACTCTAAGAAGTTTATCAGTATTTTCTAATCTTTTTTCTAATTCCCAAATACGACTATCTTTTTCAGATTCTTTTTTACTAATTAAATTCTCTTGTTTCTTAAACTCTAATTCCATTCTCAATTCATTACTAATCATCAATTCAACACTTACAGCTCGATAAGCCTTGAAAATCTGAGCCTCAGTAGGTCGCCTATAATGTGTGCCTGATAGATACCCTGTATGATCCATTAGATACTGAGAAGCTCCAGAAGATACTTCTGGATTCATTTCTAAAATAGTATCAAATCGTTTTCTAATCGAAGTTGTAGAGGCTAAATTATATCTATTACCAATCTTTACTCGTTTAATTCCTGAACGTTTCCAAAGCCTATCAAATGTATTTTCTAAAACATTATAGCTCATTGATTTACTATCTAATTTCCATGAACCACTCACACCAAAAACCCAAGATTCAGAAGTTAATCTTTCACCATTAGATTCTCTCTCTTCAAAATATTCTTTCAATGCTTTTACAGCTTCAAAATGAAGAAAAGTAATCATTTCATGTTTGAAGTCTTCTGAATACAAAATAACTTTGTTAAAACCATCATCAAATTCTTTAATATGTTTTAATTGTAATTGACAAACAGCTTCTGGTCTAGCTCCTGTTGCAGAAAAAAAGTGAACTAATGCCCTATCTCTTAGAGTATCACAAGCATTAAGTAATTTAACAATTTGTTCTGTTGTAATTGCATCATGTCCACCTAGTTTTATTTTATCAGGATATAATTGGACAATAGAATCATTGTCAATCTTTACACGATTGATTTTTAAAAATCTGAAAATTGGATTAAAGTATCCAGAAATTGAATTAGGGCTTATCTCGTTACTATCAACCCTTGTTCTAAGAAATATACAATAATCTTGAAGTAAATCTTCTAATTCTTTTGGAGAAACCATTAACAATGATTCATAGTCTTTATGACACCAAACTAGGAATTTATCCAAAAGAAATTTGTAAGTTCTGAATGTTCTTGCAGATTTACAGGCATTTTCAAATAAAACCAAACATCTAGGATTCATCTAATTGATCAAACCTCTTACTTCTTTATCTTCAAAGTAGGCTATTTTCTCTAAATACACATTAGAAACTATAGAAAATCAGGTAATAATATCAGCAATATCAGCTATTTTCTGTAAATAAATTCATTCTTCGCCAAATTGATGGTAATTAGTCACGATATCATCAAGTTTCATTCTTTTTCCACCCACAATTTTCAGTTCAACATTGATGGATTTGTTGGAAATAGTAATGATATTGTATGTGTTTTCAAACAACCCCCGAACTCTTTCAGATGTAGCAGTTCCAGCATTTACAACCATTAGTTTTCCGAAATTCCACTCCCAAGGTCTATGTTTATGACCGCATAAAACAAGATCAACTTCAGTATCAAGTATAGTTCTTAAAACATCTCCTGCATCTACTACAGTTAATTGATCAGAACCAGTATCAGGAATTGCTATTAAATGATGGTGCATTGCCAAGATCTTTATTTTGTTTTTGTATTTTTTCATTGTTCGCTCAAGCCACAAGTTTTGACGATATCCTACCTCACCTTCGTTTCTATCAGGACGAGCAGTTCCAAGTGTTACCAAAACAACGTCATCACTTAATTCATTTATTGCTTCAAAGGGGAAAAATTTTTTGAATAGTAGATAACCAGTGTTTCTATAATCATGATTTCCGCTAATAGTAATAATTTTTTTGGCGTTAAATTTTTTCAATAATGTCTTGCATTCATCATATTCTTGCATCAACCCTTCATTTGTAAGATCACCAGTAACAACAATAACATCAGGATTAAGTTGATTAACCTCAGCAACCAGTTGATCAAATTTATTTTGAAGAAATTGTGAACCCACATGAAGATCAGATATTTGTATAATTAGCATTTTTCTTAATTTGATAAATTCCGCTATTAAACTATCTCTATAATATCTACATAAATATCCAAAACCAAGGTAGGATTAAATAATAAACATAGCAAGTTTTTGCAGTTTTGAGCAAAAAAGCTGCAGTAATGAGAGGGGATGGAATAGGTCCTGAAGTCGTAGACTCTATGCTCAGAGTTTTAAAAGAATGCAACTCTCAAACAGAAATTATTCTTTGTGAAGCGGGTTCTGAACAGTGGGATAAAAATGGAAGAAAAGACAAGTCATACATCCCAGATTCCACAATGAAGACTCTAGAAGAGACAGATGCGTGTTTTAAAGGACCGACGACGACAATACCTGTACCTGATGCTCCAAGAAGTGTAGCTGTTACATTACGTCAAAAATTTGAATTGTACTCTAACATTAGACCAACTAAAACATATGATAGATTAACACCTAATCGAAAACTAGATTGTGTTTGCTTTAGAGAAGCAACAGAAGGACTCTACACAGGTTTAGAAGTAAAAGTTACAGATGATGCGGCAATTGCAATTAGAAAGATCACCAGACAAGGATGTAGCAGATTTATGAATTCGGCAGTAAATTGGGCAAACAAATACAATATGAAGAAAATGGTTGCAATCACTAAAAGAAATATCCTAAAACAGACAGATGGAATATTTTGGGATGAAGTGCAAAATTCGATTAAAGGTACAGACATACAATTATCTGAAATTTACATTGACAACATGGCACAACAAATGGTAGTTGCTCCAGAACAATTCAATGGATCAGTCTTGGTAAGCACCAATTTGTTTATGGATATAATATCAGAATTGGCATCTGGACTTGTAGGATCAATTGGGTTAATTTATTCTGCAAATATGGGAGATAGTTATGCCATGTTTGAAGCAGCTCATGGAAGTGCACCACAATTTGCAGGACAAAATAAAGTAAATCCAACTGCAACAGTTCTATCAGGAGCTTGGATGGTAGAGTATCTAGGAGAGACAGAAATACGAAATGCAATTTTTGCTGCAACAGAACAAGTGATTAACGAAGGTAAGGTTGTAACATGGGATATTGGTGGAAATGCAAGTACAACACAAATGACGGATGCAATAATATCATATGCAAAACAGAAACTTCGAAAATAAAGAAAACCTTACTTTTGTCTGACAGCCTCAACTAGAATTAATTCTTCAAAAAATAATTTCTTTTTGGCAAGAATTCGTGGTTTCAGGCATAATTTTTGTGTGTATTCCATTAATTTTTGGTAATTAGAAAGAGAAGTAGTTACAAAAAGAAATTTTCCGCCAATTTTGATATTTTTATAAATTGAGTCAAATATTTTTTTGGGAATTTCAAAGCCTTCAACCCCCCCATCAGTTGCCGCGTCTAATATTTCATCAGTTGCAAGATATGGAAGATTGCATACAACTAGATCAAATTCTAAATTTAGTGCATCAGAACCATTACAACAGACTAAATTTTGTGTAGGATATGTTTGATTTTTTAATACAGTAAAATTAATGTCAGTTCCAACAACAAAAGTAAAATTCTTCCACAAAAGTTTCGTTAAATATCCAGAGCCACTTCCAACATCAAGAGCTGAGAAACCTTTCTCTTTTTCTATATAATCAGATATGAAGAAGGTATCTTCAGATGGAGAATATTCCTCATCTCTTAAGAATTTCTTTTGCAAGTTCAACTATTTCATCACCTGAAAGATCATCTAATCGTTTCTCAATAACAGTTTCTTTTCCAAACTGCTTAAAGATATTTTGAAGTGTTTTTCTTCGGTAAGAGAACATCTTGTTTATAACATGAATAAGATCTTTTTCAAGTGATTTTTTTTTAATGATTTTAAGAACTACAGAATCAATCTTTGGAGGCGGTGAAAAGTTTTGTTTTCCAACATCTAAAATTTTTTCAATCTCAAAAGCAGAATTTGCAATAATACTTACAGATCTTCTATTCTTTGCAGATTTTGTAAGTAATTTTTCTGCAAATTCTTTTTGAACCATAATCACACCATGAGAAAAAGGAGTAATTGCAAGCCATTCAATAGCATCCTTACTTTTTGAATAGGGCAGATTAGATACAAAAATAGAAAAAACATTATTTTGTTTGAATCCATCACCAAACTCTAAAGAGAGATTCGAAATTCTGGAAAAACGAGATTTTGCTTTTTCGTATAATTCCCTATCAGCATCAATTGAAATCACTTTTTTTGCATTTTCACACAATAATGGAGTCAAAATGCCTAATCCTGTCCCCAACTCAAAAACAATGTCATTTTTAGTTATATTAGCCTCTAAAGAAATTGATTTTGCGATTGTATTTGAGGTTAGAAAGTGTTGGCCTAGTCGTTTTCGTTTAATCATTTTTTGACAAAGAGATTCATTCTACTTTCACCAGTAATTTCATCCATGATTCTCTCTGAGATATGTTTGATTGGTTCTTTGAATCCCACGCGCTCCTGCAAATCAGCATAACTTTCAAATGCTTTCTTTTCTCTTTCTTCTAGCATTATTTTCATGTATGTTTTTCCAATTCCTGGAATTAATTCCAGTGCATGAATTCTAGGAGTCAGTGGTCTTGCATTGTTAAGATAATCTACAAATCTAGTTTCATTGTGTTTGACAATGTTTTCAACTACTCCTCGTAATTCACTTTGAGCAGCAGACGAAATATGTTCATATTCTAGCTTTCCTAAAACAGAAAGAACTTTTGTTCTTCCTTCTTTTCCAATGTAGATTCTTTCTCCTACATCAAATGTTGAATTTGGAACTCCAAGAACTTCAAGCAAAGTAAGTCTATCCTCACCAATCGCAGTGATAATAATTCCATCACGTCCACGTACTGTAGATGATTTACCGCGTGGATTAAAATCTAAGACATATGCATATTCCTCATATTTTCTAGGAGGGGATTGTGCCCTGTGCAAAATAAATCTCCTTGAAACTTAGTTCCCCTTGATTATCTTGAGCATTTTTTCTAGAGTTTCAGCAAGAATAAGTTTCTTCCAACCAAATGTAAATGAACGTAGTTCAGCTAAACTAGTTGGTCGAATATTTACAATTTCTACTGCTTCTTCCTCAGTTAAATCACAATCTTTCATTAGTTGTTTCTTCATTTCTTTAGCATCTTTTGGTTCAATGGTCACAAATTTTGAGACATAATCATATGTCCATCTTTGAATTTGATCCATTTCTTCAACATCAACTTTACCTAAAATCTCTTTAACTTCTGATAGAGAAATGCTTTGTTTCTTTTTTATCTCTTCCATGATTATACACCGAATGGTTTGATATGATCTAATCTTGTGATTAAGGTTTTTGTTTTATTCCCTAATTTTACATCCAGAGTAATAGCACGTCTACCTACATGGGTAATGTTACCTACTTTTCCATGATAGCGTCTATGAGGCAAACCTTTGTGTTGTCTAGGATCTATAATTACAAGTGCTTGTTCTCCTTCATGATATTCTCTAAGTAAGAACGATACGCCTCTAGGAGCGGTTTTAGTCATCACAGATCTTGCTTTGTGCTTAAATCCGTGTGAACGACCATGAGATTTCTTAGTTGCCATATCTGAGTAGATTCCCCAGTGACCCTATTTTAACAGTTTCTAGTCATGCATTAGAGATGATGTCGGTTCTGAGTTGTCCACATGCAGCTGAAATTTCAGATCCCTTCTCGACTCTTACTGTACAATTTACATGAGATTTTAGCAGTATTCTTTCAAATTCAAGTATATTTTTTTTTGATGGGCGCTGAAAATTTCCGGCAGTTGAATTTATTGGAATTAGATTAACATGAGATCCATTTCCCTCTAAAAGAAGTGCAAGTTCCTTTGCAATTTCTTGTGAATCGTTAATGTTTTCAATTAAAGCATATTCAAATGTAACACGTCTTCCAGTTCGTTTAAAGTAACGTTTTCCTGCTGCAACTAATTCATTTACTGAATGAGGTCCAGATGTAGGAACTAATTTTTTGCGTAATTCATCATTTGGTGCATGTAATGATATTGCTAGCCCGATTTGAAGATCTTCTTCTGCAAGTTTGTCAATACCAGATATTATTCCAATAGTAGAGATTGTGATGTTTCTCTGTCCAATTCCAAAACCTCGTGGATGTGTAAGTAAACGAACTGCACGAATTGTTTCATCGTAATTTGCAAGTGGTTCGCCCATCCCCATAAAGACCAAATTTGTTATATGCTGACCTCGTTGTTGAAGTAAATTTGCAAAGTGAATAACTTGCGCTACAATCTCTTCTGCTTTTAGGTTTCTCTCAAAACCCATTTGCCCAGTTGCACAAAAAATGCATCCCATTGCACATCCAACCTGAGTTGAAACACAAATTGTAGATCTAGGATGACCACCAATCTTTGTTGGTTCATATTGTATTAGAACTGTTTCAACTGGAGTTCCATCTGTCAGATTAAGAAGTAATTTTGTGGTATCACCATCATCGCTTACTACTCTATGAGTTTCAGTTGCAGAACCAATTGTATATCCATCTGCAATTAATTTATCTCGCATTGTAGTTGGTAGCTGTTTTAACTCGGTGATATTTTTTGGAAATTTATAATATAATGGATAAAGTATTTGATCTGCCCTGTATCTCGGCTGCCCCATATCAATTACCAATTTTTCCATTTCTTCAGGTAACAAACGATAAAGATCAGTCATTATACTTTCACGATGCCTCTCATATTCAACAATTAAGGCTATGTTATAATATTATAATTTAATCGAGTCTCAATTTTTAAAACAAAAATAAAATTTTTAAAAATAAAATAAAAAGAAGATTACTCTTCTAGTGACTCTAACTCATCATCAGAGTCAAGATCTTCAGTGGCTTGAACCATCTCTAGTTCGGTAGTTCCAGATGTAGATTCAACCAATGTGTCAGGTGTAGAATCAACAGTAGATTCAGCCACGGTTTCTGGTTCTTTCTCTTTTTTAGTTGCTTTTTTGGCTGTCTTTTTACCTGGCTTTTTCTCTGTATCTTCTAGGTCCATCACTCCTGCTTCACCCAATGCAAAGATTACTTCTTCTTCTGGATGGTGTGGACTATCTACCATTCGTGCAATTCGTTTCTTGCCTGATTTCTTAAAGTATATTCTGTATGTACTTGTGTGGGCAACTACGTTTCCACCTATTGGCCGAGTTGGATCACCAAAGAAAACATCAGGGGATGCCATTACTTGATTTGTAGCAATTGCAGCACAATTGTAAGTTTCTGCAATTCTAGACAACATGTGAACAAAATGATTTAGTTTTTGTTGTCTATTTGACAATGTTCCTCTACCAAGATACTCAGCACGGAACAATCCAACTGCAGAATCTGCAACGATTAGTCGAATATTGTTTTCTTCAATTATAGGACCAGCTTCTTCTAGGATCAATGTTTGATGGGCACTGTTATATGCACGTGCTACAATTATTCTGTCAAGAACTTTTTCTGGATCCATTTCATGTGCTTGTGCAATAGATACGATTCTTTCTGGTCTGAAAGTGTTTTCTGTATCAATATACAAAACACCACCGTCCAATCCACCTTCTGTTTTTGGTTTTTGAACCATTACAGCTAGGGTATGTGCAAATTGAGTTTTACCTGAACCAAATTCGCCATAAACTTCTGTAAGAGCTTGTGTTTCAACACCTCCATCAAATAGTGTATCAAGACAGTTAGTTCCAGTTGTAATTTTACCAATATCTTGTCTGCGTTTGTATACTTCACTTGCAGTGACAAAATCTCTGGAGATTAATCCAGTTTCAACAAGATGTTGTCTTGCTTTGTTTACAATTTTTTCTGCAGTGTCTTTTTCCATTCCAGTTATTTCTGCAATTTCCACAGGACCTCTTACGATAAGATCCATAACATTGTGTACTCCTGCGTCGGATAATTTTCTAGTAGTTACAGGACCTACGCCCTCCAAACTATCTAATCTTAAATCTTCTACCATACCGTATGGTACGGTACTAGTACTTTATAACGTTATTGTTTTGAAAAATGATCGCAAAAAGATAACTTTTATAACAATTTTGGGCTAACGTCTCTTTCTTCTTTGTCCAGGCTTATTTTGTCCTGGAAATCTACCTAATTCAAATCGTTTTTTGAAGTTACTCTTGTTTCTAAGACTAGAGTTTGTACCAACAATTTTTCTTCCTTCAACTTTAGGAGTCTGTCCTCTTACTTTACCTGCTTTGGTAAGTGAACCGTGAGTTGCCATAATTTAATCATCTAAAATAGTAAATTTATGTATTTGTATGATTACCAGTATTTTGCCTTAATTGTTTCAATGACGTGTTCATGTTCTTTACTTTTATGACGTGCATATCTTTCCATTGCACCTAAAGGAATACCTCCCAAAGATCTTGCAATTGCATTAAAGAAATATCTTTGTGGTCCTTTTGCACCGGTTTTTGTCATGAATTTTTGAATTCCATATTTGAAATTATGTTGCCAAGTTTTATAGAGTACACCCAGTTGTGCAGGTGTCATTTCGTTTCCAATGTTGAAGAAGTCAGATTTTTCTAATAATCCAATTGGAACAAAGGTAAGAGCTGTAGCAGTAAACATTGAATCGGGTTGTTCATGTTCTAATTCTGTGATTAAACGAATAGTATCCCAAGAATCTTCTGGTTGTTCATCATTGTCTAATCCCATAATCAAAGTAAATGCGGGAATCCAATAATCTTTATTCAGAGTTTTTACACCTTCTTTTACTACCCAATGCCATTCACTTGGATCGTATGGAGCAAGTTTTCTATCAGCATATTTTCCAATTAATCTCAAACTTCCTGTTTCAAAACCAGCTTGAATTCCAATCATGTTATCAGGACTGGATTTGATTATTCGTGAAAGATTTGGAATTAGTTTTTCATCAGCTATTGCACCTGCTAAAGTACCATGAGTTGGATTTGTATGGCCTACACCAGTCGACATGATAGCAGTAAATAATTCTTCAAGTGCTTCTCTATTGGGTTCCATTCCTTTAGCAGTTCGAGGATCCATTCCATATACGAAAATATCATCACTGTGAATCCAGGCAGATTTGGCACCACCTTTTTTGATGTTAACTTCGATTTCACGTTTGACTTTTTCTGGTGAATAGTATCTTAATGATCTTAATGTAACATCACAGAATTTACAACCTCTACCACATCCTCGCATCACTTCAACCATTCCATGCATGCTTGGTTCTACGATTTCAGGAATTTCATCTAAATCTGGTCTATCCCAAAAATTTACAAATCTTCCATGAATTTTTTTTCCATTTCTCTCAAATTCTTTTATGTTTACTTTAAAGTCACTACGTTTTCTAAAAGGATCCATATTTTCAAAGTCGCCATTAATTAGATAATTGAAAAATCTTCCAGCATGTCCATCAATTTCTGGAGCAATACCACCAAGTTCTCCTTCTAAAATAGCATAAATTCCAAATTCTTCAATTTTTTCTGGATCATAGTTGTATTGCCAGGTTCCAGAAGCGCCTGAAATTACTTTTGCATGGCTACCTGTTTTTTGTTTTGCAGCTTTAATTCTTTGATGTAATTCTGTATTGTAAAATTCGTCATAGGAAGTTTGTTTTCGTCCATAAGTGAAAGTCATAGTAACAGGACCCATTCCCAATGGATCCATTTCATAAGTACCAACAACTTCAGTGTCAGGACCGATAAATTGTTCAATATGATCTGGATGTGCAACAACTACATCTTCACGTCTAAAACCATCTCGAAGTAAACCTGCTTCTACTTTTCGTAATCCATATGGAGCATAATTTGCTACACCATTAGTATGAGGAATATAATTACAGATAAAATCAAATAGAATTTTTGGAGTTACTTGATTTCCTAGAACTTTATACAAGAGACTTTTTTTATTACGACTAGGATCAATTGCGGGTGCACATCCGAAAAACGTAGCTAGTGACAAACCACGATACGGAGACATTAATGTACGATCTGCAGTTAATACTATCTTTGGGTTACCCAATGCTCTTCAACGCAATAATTTCATGATTTATTTTAAACCTTGCTGACCAAATTTAATAATTTTCTAGTATTCCAGCCTTATTCCTATGAAAATGACCAAATTCCTTGTTAGAAATTAAATGCTCACCATCAAACACGGTACCGTCTTTACAAACCAAATCTTCTCCAACACAGCAACTTCCACAAATTCCCACACCACATTTCATCATACGTTCAAGACTTGCTTGAACAAACAATCCTTTAGAATGAGCCAGATGAACAGTTTTGTACATCATTATTTCAGGACCACATGTGTAGATTCCATCAAAACTAATTTCATTAACAAGTTTTTCAACCATATCTGTAACAAATCCCTTCTCCCCATAGGTGCCATCATCTGTAGTAACAATTACACGATGAGTGTTATTTTTCAACAAATTATTTGCCAAATCTTCAAAGAAAACTTCATTTTTTGATTTTGCACCAATTAGAACTGTTACATCATCATTAGGTTTTATATGTGTCAGTAATCTCATCATCGGAACAAGACCAGTCCCACCACCAACCAGTAAAAGCTTACCTTGTTTTAGATCAAATGAATTCCCATACGGTCCTCTGACACCAATTTGCTGACCAATCTTAACATTGAACAATCCTGTAGATGCAGGACCGTGTTTTCTAACAGTGAACGCAGCTTTACCAGGCTCTTGAGCAATCATCACACTCATAGGTAATTCATTGATTCCAGGTATCCATACCATTGCAAATTGACCAGGTAGAACACTTGACATTATATCGTCAGAAAAAATCAGAGTTCTAACAGTAGGTGTTTCATCAATTACTTTTTCAATTACGCAGATTTTTGTATGATTAAGATTTCTTTGCAAGTCCTATCATCTCATCTATTTTTGAATATCCTTTTCTTTTCATATATTGAAATATTCCGTTGTTAATATCATTAAAAACATGTATCCAATTATCGCCAATTGCACTTCCTATTTGAATTGCAGATGCACCTGCCAAAATAAATTCAATCGCATCTTCCCATGTAGATATTCCACCACATCCAATTATAGGAATATTATATTTTGAAGAGATTTCATATACACATCTTAAGGCAATAGGCTTAATCGGAGTACCAGAAAGTCCACCGAATTTATTACTAAGAATTGGTCTTTGAGTTTCAACATCAATTGCAATAGCTCGTATTGTATTAATTGCAGTTATTGCGTCAATACCTGAATCAATTGCAGCATTTACAGTATTAAGATAATGAGTTGTTCCCAGTCCTACTTTAGCAATTATTGGTACGTTGGTAGAATTTTTTACAGTACTAACAATTTTTTTGACTAATTCAGGATCATCACCTACTTCTAATCCAACTTTGGCAACATGAGGACATGATAAATTCAGTTCATATGCAATAACTTTAGAATTTTTAAACTGTTCAACCATAGTTGAAAAATCTTCAGGAATGGAGCCTACAAGACTAATAATTATTGGAACATCTTTGTTAGGTTCTATCATTTTGGCAAAATTTTGAGCACCTGGATTTGATAATCCTACGGCATTAATCCATCCGCCACCATTTATTCCAAATATTGTAGGATTTGGATATCCATCCCATGGTTCTGTACTAAGTGATTTACTTACGACTGCCCCTGCACCTGAACGATAAAGTCGATTAAAGACATCTAATGAAATACCCAGTATTCCAGAGGCCAGCATTACAGGTCTTTCTAGCTGAATTTTTCCAATAGAAGTAACCAGGCTGGGTTCCACTTTGAATCATGTACGTGGTTTCGAATATAATAGTTGATTCACCGTGTTTTTAGTACCTTTTTAAAAGGAGACCTGAAATTAACAATTCATGTATTCTGTAATATTAACAGAATTTGGAATCGTAGTTTTTAAAGATGAGAAACTAGAAAAGGCATTTCCTTTCAAAGATGCAGTTCGAGACTATATTGCTGTGAAAAAAAAGGAATCAAAATTAAATGAACTTGTGAATTACCTTGGTCCTCTTCAAAGAGGAATTTCAGTTAGTGATGAATCATTGATGACATTACTGAAAAAAAGTTCCATAGATGCACAAATGATGGAAGAATCAGAATTAGAAGAGATTCAGTCCACAAAACCACAGATTATTGTAGATTCAGGATTTGCAAAAAACATTTCAGAAGCATTGTCTAAGCTAAGAGAATTTGCAATGGGGTTGTCATCATCAAAGGTTACAGAGGTTTCTGAGAGTCCAGATCTTCACATCATTCAAGCAATAAATTCTTTAGATGAAATTGATAAAATTGCAAATGGACTTAGCTCAAGATTACGTGAGTGGTATGGTTTACATTTTCCAGAACTGGACAACATTATTGATAGCATTAATGGTTATTCTCAAATTGTTTTGGCTGGAAAGCGAGAATCATTAACAAAAAAAGTCTATGAAGAAGCAGGATTTCCAGATTCTAAAGCAGATATGATTGCTTTGCTTGCATCAAAAAGTAGAGGCGGGGATATTTCAGATGTTAATTTAGCAATTGTGCAATCAATTGCAAAACAAATTTTGGATTTCCATGATTTACGAAAGAAATTAGAAGCACATGTAGAGCTAGAAATGGAAACTGTTGCACCAAATCTTTCAGCAATTCTTGGAGCTGCAGTAGGTGCTAGAATATTAGGAAAAGCAGGAAGTCTAAAGAAACTAGCATCCATGCCAGCAAGTACTATTCAAATAATTGGGGCTGAAAAAGCACTGTTTAGATCATTAAAGACTGGTGCGCAGCCACCTAAACACGGATTATTGTTCCAACATGCTATGGTACATGCAGCACCCAGATGGCAAAGAGGAAAAATTGCCAGAGCAATTGCGGCAAAGGCTGTGATAGCTGCTAGAGTTGATGTCTATGGAGAAGGCATCAATAAAACATTATTAGAAAAATTAAACGTCAGAGTAAACGAGATTAGTAAAAAATACGAAACTCCTACTGAAAGAGAAACCAGAAAACCCGAATTATTCAGAGAAGATACTGGAGAATCTAGAAGAAGAGAAGGTGGAGAATCTAGAAGAAGAGAGGGAAGTGATTCTAGAAGAGAAGGTGGAGAATCTAGAAGAAGAGAAGGTGGAGATTTCAGAAGAAGAGAGGGAAGTGATTCTAGAAGAGAAGGTGGAGAATCTAGAAGAAGAGAAGGTGGAGAATCTAGAAGAAGAGAGGGAAGTGATTCTAGAAGAGAAGGTGGAGAATCTAGAAGAAGAGAAGGTGGAGAATCTAGAAGAAGAGAAGGTGGAGATTTCAGAAGAAGAGAGGGAAGTGATTCTAGAAGAGAAGGTGGAGATTTCAGAAGAAGAGAGGGAAGTGATTCTAGAAGAGAAGGTGGAGATTTCAGAAGAAGAGAGGGAAGTGATTCTAGAAGAGAAGGTGGAGATTTCAGAAGAAGAGAGGGAAGTGATTCTAGAAGAGAAGGTGGAGATTTCAGAAGAAGAGAGGGAAGTGATTCTAGAAGAGAAAATAAAAATTATAGAGAAAGAACAGATTCAAAATCAAATAAAAATAAAAAGAGATCCAAGTTTGAAAGAAGAT